>ERZ1026968.94-NODE-94-length-51401-cov-6.667608_pt1 | contig 51401 bp, 37 predicted proteins | sample MGYA00519295_ERZ1026968 | MGnify/ENA primary metagenome ERZ1026968 (study PRJEB26926, sample SAMN06164480) | human gut metagenome | biome: ENVO:00009003; feature: ENVO:2100002; material: ENVO:00002003 | host: Homo sapiens | place: USA | collected 2012 ...
CTCCACATCAGGGTCAGGTCGGCGGGCAGCGTCTTCTTGGCGGTCTCGGTGTTCATCAGCGAGTCGACCAGCATACGGTTGGCCGGAGTGACCATACCCACGACGGGGCTGCCGCTGCGCTGAACGCCGCCGAGCAGCGCGTACAGATTCTGGCTCTGTACCGTGTCGTTGGCCAGAAGCTGTGCCAGACGGCCCAGCTCGTTCTGTATCTCGTTATAGTTGTAGACCTCGTAGAACTCCAGGTTGGCGCTGGACTTCAGCAGCTCGGTGACGCGCTCCGGCTCCTTGACGCCCGGAAGCTCGAGAAGCACCTGGCCGTTCTTGTCCTGCAGCTTCTGGATGTTGGGCGATACGACGCCGAACTGGTCGATACGAGTGCGGAAGATGTTGAAGGCGGCGTCCACCTGCGAGTCAACCTGCTTCTGCAGGGCTTCGGTCACCTCCTGGTTGGAGGCGCCGCTCTTGAGCTGGCCCAAGAACTCGCCTTCGCGTACAAAGAGTCCCGACATTGCGCCCGGCTGTATGTTGGCCGCCACGCGCGAGATGAAATCCTTCTCGTTGCTTCTGGCGCCGGCTGCCTCCGCCTTGCGGATAGCCTCGTCTATCTGTTTGAGCTGTGCGTCGCCCGATGCGTACTGACGCAACAGGTCCGGTACCGATATCTCAAGGACCACGTTCATACCGCCCTTGAGGTCAAGGCCCATTCCCACTTCCATCTGGCGTACCTGGCTGTAGGTGTAGCCTAAGTAGACCTTTTCCTTGTCGATGGAGTCGTTAAATTGTTTCAGGCTTTGCTTGTAGGCATCGCTCGTCTCATCGCTGGTCTTCGACATGCGGACAGCGTATTCCTTCGCCTTTTTCTCGTAATTGCTCGTCACAATCGAGAAGCTGAGATAAAATCCGCATATCAAAACCAACAGAATAGCAATGGTGCTTATAAACCCTTTGTTCTGCATTGTTTGATTGTTATTTTGTATTTATTTAATTTACAGTTGTTTATAAAAATCAACGCATGGCACGGACCTCGCGCCGGCGCGGCCGGGGCGCGAATTCCGCGTCTGTCTACTTTTTTTCAGCTTGCAAATATACCTCTAATTTTTGAGATTTTGGCAATATTTGGTTGAAAATTGACAAATTCCGTTTATTTTCTGCTACTTTTTATGTATTTTTGGCGTTCGAAAAGGATAAAAGGGTGAAAACCCGTGCACAGGAAGATGAAAATACGAGCAAGTCATATAGTATTGGGAGCGCTGTGCGGTCTGTTCTGGGCCGGCTGCGCCAATGTGGGCAATCCGTCGGGCGGCCCGCGCGACGAGGACCCTCCCTATCTGGTGCGTGCCAATCCGGCGCCGGGGGCGCGCGACGTGACGCGCACCGACATGACGCTGACCTTCAACGAGCTGGTCAACGTCAAGGACGCCTTCTCCAAGGTGGTGGTGTCGCCGGCCGGCCGGCCGCCCCGCGTGCAGAGCCAGGGGCGCAACGTGACCATACGCTTCGACTCCCTGCAGCCCAACATGACATATACGGTGGATTTCGCCGACGCCATCGAGGACAATAACGAGAACAACAAGCTGCAGGGATTCACCTACACGTTCTCCACCGGCCCGGATCTGGACACGCTGCGCATTGCCGGCCGTGTGTTCGGCGCCCGCGACCTGGAGCCCCGCCCCGGCATCGTGGTGGGAGTGCATCCCAATTATCCCGACTCGGTGATGAAGAACGACTCCGTGTTCATGAAGACGCCGCTGCTGCGCGTGGCCAAGGCCGACGACACCGGACGCTTCATAATCCGTGGCCTGGCGCCGGGCGACTACCGCGTATTCGCCATCATGGACACCGACGGTGATTTCATGTTCAGCAGCGACCGCGAGGAGGTGGGTTTCTATGACGTGGCCGTCACGCCCTCGACCGAGCTGGTGGAGGCCGTGGACACATTATATGATGAACTGGGCCAGGTTGATACCGTAAAGCAGCGGATGCGCACGCGCTATCTGCCCAACGACGTGCTGATCCGCACGTTCGTGTCCGACCGCATCGTGCAGTTCCCCTCCAAATACGAGCGCAACGACTCCAACAAACTGTTCCTGAAGATGAACGCGCCGGCCACGCGCTATCCCGACATGCGCATCCTGGACTATGACGGCCCGATGCCCGTGATGGAAAGCCGCGAGGAACGCGATTCCATCACTATGTGGCTCAATCCGGAGCTGGCAAGCCGCGACTCGATCTTCATGGCCGTGTCGTACCGTCGCATAGAGCGCGGCAAGGCACCGCAGGATGTGATCGACACGCTGAAGTTCATCAAGAAGAAACTGCCTCAGCCAAAGAAGAAGAAAAAAGAGAAGATATCAGCCACCGACTCGCTGGCGCGCATCACCACCACCTTCAAGTCGCTGGGCGAAAGCAAACAGGCCGTCTACGAGCCGCTGGTGATAGAATCGGCCACGCCGCTGGCCCGTCTTGACACGGCGATGATACATCTGCTGGTCCAGAAGGATACGGTATGGGAGCCATTGACAAAGGGTCTCAGGATAACGGCCGCCGACACTCTGGCGCCTCGCAGCCTGACCATAGACTATCCCTGGGATTACGGCGCGAAATATAAGCTGGAGGTGGACTCGGTGGCCGGCACCGATATATACGGCAAGACGACAATGCCGTTCAATACCGAGTTCTCGACACTCACGCCCGGCGACTATTGCACCCTGACATTCAATATGACGGGTCTCGACCCCGACATACCGGCATTCGTGGAACTGCTGGACGCCTCCGACAAACCTCTGCGGCTGGTCGCCGTGGAGAACGGCAGGGCCTTCTTCCCCTTCCTCGCCCCCGGAAAATATTATGCCAGGGTAGTGGAGGACTACGACGGCAACGGCCAGTTCGACACCGGAGACTATGAGTCCGGGCTGCAGCCCGACCTGGTATATTACTATCCCAAGGTGGTGAATATAAAGAAGAACTGGGACAAGGAGGAGGCCTGGGATGTATTCGGCACTCCCATCGAGGCACAGAAGCCAAAGGCCGTGCTGAAGAACAAGCCCAAGACGCCCAAGAAGAGCGGCGGCAAGAAGAAAGGCCAGCAATACGGCGAGAACGAGGAGGAGGATGAAGACTACTTCGATCCTACCGCCAATCCGTTCGAGGAGAACGGCGGCCGCCGTGGCGGCGGGCGCTTCAGGCAGAATTCAGGAAATTTCGGAACCCGGTTCTGATGACAACCGGAGGGGCCGTGTCCCCACCGCCCAGAGGTTGACGACGTGGACGTCGTCACTCCAGTAGTCGTTAACAAATATTAAGAACGGTATGCAGAGAAGTGGCAGTGTGCTGCTGTACCTTTGCTACCGTTATGAAGAAAGCAGGTTCGACATCGGATTTTACGGAAGCGCGCAACAAGGAACTGTTGGGCGCTGTCCGTCGTCTGGTGATGGATCCACGCTGCAAGTCTATGACCGATGTGTACGCGCGGGCTGTGATGCAGCCGTGCAGCCGGTTCTGGGTGAGCGAGCGGCGAGCAGCCGAGGTAATCTCAAAGATGCTGCGTGGCGAGGACCAGGACTGGAAGTCGGTCCCGCTTCGGAGCAAGATGTACCGGGAATTGTGCCGCCGTGTCATGGCCTGGCGCGAGGAGAATCCCGGTCATCATCTCAGTGACGCCGTGTTTGAAGCCGTAAATTCGCAGGCCCCGGAATTCTATCTTACACCGGAAAGCGCCATGGTCATCGTGTCGCGCATCATGAAACGGAATGCCGAACTGCGTCGGGGCACCAAGCAGGAAATCAACAATCACTAACCGTATATCACTATGAATGAAATCATCAAGAAGATGGTGAAGGAGAACGCGCGTCGGAGGACGCGCGTGTCTCGTATCTACACCGAGCCGCGGCTGGAGGGAGCCGAGGACGAGGAGCGTGCCGCCAATGACTTCGCCTACTGGGCTGCGACGCGCGGCCGCATCAAGAACAAACATGGCGGTGACGACATCCCGTTCCGTCTTAATTATGCTCAGCGACGGCTGGTGGACGCGCTGGAGAAGATGCGCAAGGGCGGTCGGCCCATACGCCTCATCCTGCTTAAAGCCAGGCAGTGGGGCGGAAGCACTTGTGTGCAGCTGTACATGGCATGGCTGCAGCTGATGCAATGCAAGAGCCTGAACTCGCTGATAATAGCGCATCAGTCGGCATGCACCGACGAAATCAAGGATATGTTCGACCGTCTGGTCAAGGGATTGACCGACGAGGCCGGCGAGCATCGTCAGGAACTGCACGTCAGCAACGTGGGCCGCAGCCGCAGCATATTCCGCATCGACGAGCGTAACGCCAAGATCAAGGTGGGCACCGCCGAGCGTCCCGATTCATGCCGCGGCGGCGACTACAGCCTGGTGCATTGCTCGGAGGTGGGTATCTGGAAGTCCACGCTGGGCAAGACGCCGGAGCAGATACTCCGTTCCGCCTGTTCGGGCGTGCTGTACGAACCTATGACAATGATAGTATATGAATCGACGGCCAACGGCACAGGCAATTTCTTCCATCGCGAATACGAAGCGGCGCGGCGGGGAGAGTCTCAGTTCGAGTGCCTGTTCGTGCCGTGGTTTCACATAGCGCAATATATGCTGCCGCTGCGCAAACCCGGGGAGTTCGCGCAGTGGCTTTACGACAACCGCCATGCCGAGACCTCGACCAGCGACCGCCGCCAGCCCGGAGCCTATCTGTGGTGGCTGTGGGAGCAGGGCGCCACATTGGAGGGTATAAACTGGTATGTGGCCGAACGCTCCAAATACGGCGACCACGCGCTGATGGCCGCCGAGTATCCCAGCGACGACGTGGAGGCTTTCGTGCATTCAGGCGCCCGTGTATTCGATAAATACAAGGTGGAGGCGTTGCGGCCCGGCACACAACTGAAGCCGGAACTCGGCGACATAGACATGCCGGCCGAAAACGGCGTGCCGTTCGATTACGGACACCGGAGCGCCGACGAGCTGCACGATGCCTTGGAGCGGGTGCGTTTCATGCCGCTGTCGGGCGGCGAGTGGCGTATATGGCGCCGGCCGGAGCGCGACGGGTACGACCGGCGTTATGTGGTGGCCGTGGACGTGGGAGGCCGCAGCCTGAAGGCGGACTGGAGCGTGATCGTGGTGCTGGACCGTCTGCCCATGACACGCGGCGAGGGCCCGGAGGTGGTGGCCCAGTGGCGCGGCCACACGGACTTCGACCTGTTGGGCTGGAAGGCGGCGATGGCGGCGGCTTATTATGACAACGCGCTGCTGGTGATAGAAAGCAACACGCTTGAGACACACGACCCCGACCGCAGCGTGGACGGCGACCAGTCCTGCTACCTGCTGAACTGGCTGCGCGACATATACGACAACCTGTATGCGCGCCGACCCAGTCCCGAGGCGGTGGCGCCGGGAGCACCCGCCAGGTACGGATTCCATACCAATGCCGCCACAAAGCCGATGGTGATAGCCACGCTGGTCAAGGTGATAAGGGAGGGGCTGTATGTGGAGCGCGACGGGATGTGTCTGGACGAATATCTGACCTACGAGCGGAGACAGAACGGAAGCTTCGGCGCGATAGCCGGCGCGCACGACGATCTGCTGATGACCCGGGCCATAGCCCTGCATGTGGCGTTTCACGAGATGGACCCGTGCGAGCCTGCCGCGTATATAGCCTCCGGCTATGCCCGTCGCCGTCGACCCCGGACCGTAGGCTACGCCTCATGGTGAAGGCGCAATAAACAGAAAGTCAGAGTGTAATGAGGTCTGTTGAGTGCTTTTGCCAAGGTTTTGAATAAAAAACTTGCGAAAATAATCATCAAAAATTTGGAGATTCGGGAAAATGGTTGTAACTTTGCACTCGCTTTCGGAAAGGTATTGGAAGCATCCCCCACATAGTCAGCCACAGCGTGCTGCATGTCGCTTCCTGATACTGGTCGTTGAGTACCGATTTTCCGAAACCCACAACGGGGTGTAGCTCAGTAGGTTTAGAGTACGCGTCTGGGGGGCGTGAGGTCGCAAGTTCGAATCTTGTCACCCCGACTGAGAAAAAGTCCGCAAGTCATTGACTTGCGGACTTTTTCATTATAACTCGGCTGTGTTTTGTAAAAGCGGCGAGCTTCAGCGAGGCTTACGGTCGGATTCAGGCCAGGACGGGAGTGAGGAGCTTGGTGAGGAGGTAGCCGCCGAATAGGAGCCAGACGTACAGGATGGTGGCGAGCACAAAGGGCTTGGCTCCGGCTTGCTTGAACTTGTCGAAGCTGGTCTCGGCACCGAGGGCGGCCATGGCCATGGTGAGCAGGAAGGTGTCGAAGTCGTTGATCCAGCCTACTACAGGAGCCGGCAGGAGGTCAAGGGAGTTGAAACCGATCACCAGCAGGAAGCCGAAGGCGAACCATGGAACCTGCACCTTGCCTTTGCCGGTCTTGGCCGTACCGTCGGCGGCATCACACTCTCCGGCATTCGCGGTCTTGAGGCGCTTGCGTGCGGAAGCGGCGGCCCACCAGCCGAGAATCAGCAATACCGGCACGAGCAGCATGACGCGTATCATCTTGGTGATGATGGCCACGTTGGCTATCTCGTCGCCCATGGCGTTGCCTGCGCCTACGGCGTGCGCCACCTCATGAAGCGTTGCTCCGGAGAAGATGCCCATCTGGTCGGGAGTAAGGTCGATGATGCCGGCGCGGTAGCCGATGGGGTAGAGGAACATGGAGAGGGTGCCGAATATCACTACCGTAGCCACAGCCACGGCGGTCTTGTACGGCTGGGTCTTGATTGTGGCCTCGGCGCCCAACACCGCGGCCGCGCCGCAGATGCCGGAGCCGATGGAAGTGAGCAGCGCGATGTCGCTGTCCATCTTAAGCCATTTGCCCACCATGACGCCGCCTAAGATGGTGACGGCCACGATGATGCAGTCTATCACGATGCCGGGCAATCCCACGGCCACCACATCCTGGAAAGTGAGGCGGAACCCGTAAAGGATGATGCCTAACCGCAAAATGCTTTTGGAACAGAATTTAATACCCGGTCCCCATGTGGCGGGCAGATGGTTGCGCAACGAGTTGGCGTAGGCCATACCCAATACGATACCGATGATAAGGGGTGAGATGCTGAGGGCTTTCAGCACTTGCCATTCGCCGATGAAGCAGGATGCGCAGGCGAATAGCGCCATAAACAATATGCCGTGATAGCGGCCGGCTTTCTGTTCTTGCATAGTTTTTTCTAAATTTATGGATTAAAAAAGTTAAGATAATAACGAAGCTGTATGTGAGCTTGGTATTATCTTAACTTTTTTTACACCTTGACTTCGGCGTCCCGAAGTTACTTGCAGGTTATCTGGATCATGTCGGCGGCCTTGTCCACGAGTCGGACGGCCTTGCCGACGGTGTCGCCGGTGGCGAGCATGACGCCCATGCGGCGGTGTCCGTGCACTTCGGGCTTGCCGAAGATACGCATGTCAGTGCCCGGCAACGCCAGCGCCTCGTCCATTCCGGAGAATACCACCTCATTGGAATCGCCCCACGCCAGCAGTGCGCGCGACGCCGAAGGACCGTAGAATTTGATTTCGGGGATGGGGAGTCCGAGCAGTGCACGTACATGCAGTGCGAACTCGGACAGATGCTGCGATATCATCGTCACCATGCCGGTGTCGTGCGGACGGGGCGAAACCTCGGAGAAGATGACCTCGTCGCCCTTTACGAACAGCTCGACGCCGAAGATGCCGTAGCCGCCGAGTGCCTCGGTGATCTTGCCGGCTATCTCGCGGGCCTTTATGATGGCCGTGTCGCTCATGGGCTGGGGCTGCCAGCTGCGGCGGTAGTCGCCCTGCTCCTGATAGTGGCCGATGGGCTCGCAGAACGATGTGCCGCCTACGTGGCGCACGGTCAGAAGTGTTATCTCGTAATCGAAGTCAACGAAGCCTTCCACAATGACGGCGCCTGCGCCCGAACGGCCCTCTTGCTGCGACATTTCCCAGGCCGTGTGTATCTGGTCGGGAGTCTTGACCAGGCTCTGGCCGTGGCCGCTGCTGGACATCACGGGCTTCACCACGCAGGGGAGGCCGATGCGCTGCACGGCCGCGTTGAATTCCTCCTCGGTCTCCGCGAACTCGTAGGGCGAGGTGGGGAGCTTCAGCTCCTCGGCGGCGAGCTTGCGGATCTCGCGGCGGTTCATGGTGATGAAGGTGGCGCGGGCCGTGGGAACCACGTTCCAGCCCTCCTTCTCCAGCTGGATGAGTGTGGGCGTGGCTATCGCCTCGATTTCGGGAATGATATAGTCGGGTTTTTCTTCCTCCACAACCTTGCGGAGCGTGTCGCCGTCCAGCATGGAGAACACATGCGCCTTGTCGGCCACATGCATTGCCGGAGCGTCGGCATATTTGTCACAGGCCACTACGGTCAGACCGTAACGCTGAAGTTCAATCACCACCTCTTTGCCAAGTTCGCCGCTGCCTAACAGCAAAGCCTTGCGTCCGGAAGGTGTTCCGGGAGTTCCAATTTCTATCATCGCTTCAAATATTCGGGTATGAATCAATGCGCAAAATTAATGAAAAATCAGCACATCGGCAACAGTGGCGCCCGTATCCTATTCGCGTATCATTTCCATTCTGCCTATGTCCAGGCTGGCGGATATCAGGAGTGGGATGCGCGACGAGCGTTCCACCTGACAGGTGACGGGATAGCCTGAACGCACGCCCATGTAGGTGTACTCAAAGCGGACCTTATACGAAGGTGAGCCTTTGTATTGGTCGGTACCCAGATATGTGATCATGGCGTGCTGCAATCCGGTGCGCGGCATATTGACGGACATCAGCAGCGTCTGGCCCGGGCGCAGGGCCGGGAAATCCATATACCTGAACAGATAGAATATTCCGAGCATGTCGCAGCTGATTCCCACGGCCTCCATGGTCTTGGAGGAGGCGCTTAGCGTACCCTGGCCGCTGATGGTGCGATAGTTGGCGGGGTCGCGGGGATTGTACGACGGACTGTTCAGCATCGATACGACGGGCTTGGAGTACCAGCCGGCGCGGTACAGCACGTTCTGGCGCGCATACAGCGGTCCGCGTCCAGGCATGGTGATGACTTTCAGCGTGTCGGACACCGTGTATTGCCGGCCTCCCCACGTGATGCTGTGTCCGTCCAGGGACGCCGTCAGACAGTTGCCCGTGGCATCGAGCCTGACCGTGCCGTATGCCGCCGTGGTGTTGATGAATCCCCAGCGGTAGTTCACTTTATATTGAATGGCCGTAGGGGGTATGCAAGCATCCTGGCCCGGTGCCCGGAACACCGGCTGTGCCGCTTCGGCCGACAGCGCCACGACTGCCGATAATGCGGCGAAGAGTAATTTCTTTTTCATAACCTGAGTCGTTAACCTATATCATATTGAACATTGAAGGCGGATGATTTGTTTGTGGGCCATTCATCGGAGGCCGGGATTCTTAAATTTGGGGATTTTTAACTGATATAGTGTTAATGGCAGTTCGGATTGGGATTTTTTAGCATTTTTTTTGTAATTTTGCGCTTAATATAAATTATCACTGATTTTTTTGGACTTGCCGTTTCTTAGCGGATTAAGGCGTGGCCCTGAATCATGAATGAATAAACAACAAACAACTTATAAAACATGAAACAATTCTTATACCTGTCGGCAGCGGCGGGTCTGATGGCTGTTTCGATGGCTTCGTGTATCGACGACAAGTATGATCTTGACGGCATTGACACGAAATCGGAGTTCAAGCTTGTCGACCTGACTCTGCCAGTCAATGTGTCGGAAGTGAAGCTGGACCAGATCATCAAGCTGGACGACAACTCCAGCCTGAAAGTGGTGGAAATGAACGGCCGGGAAGTGTATGCCGTGGTGCAGAACGGAGACTTCGAGTCTCAGTCGCTCAAGATCCAGGACATCAATGCGACCATTCCTCCCATAGCTCCCGTGTCTGTGGAATTCCGGCTGGTCAGCGTGGCGGGCACGCACAATTTCACTCTGACGGACGTGGCTCCGCAGCCGCTGACTTACACAGCCGACAATGTGGATGATTACATCACCGCACTGCAGGCCGTATATTTGGAGAAAGATCCATCCATCCTGGCCATGGAGGTGAGCCTGGAGGGGGGAGCCGCTTCGGGTACGACCTACGATCTCTCGGATGTCGAGATCAAGATGCCGCTCGGACTGGAGGTGAAGGATCTGGCAGCCGGTTATTCATACAATGCCGAAACAGGCATGCTTAAGATAGACCATGTGGCGTGTCCCGAAGGCAAGGGCAGGATCAGCCTGAACGTGGCCGGCATGAAGATGTCGGACGACACCAGCTTCGAGAACCACAAGCTGGTGTATAACTCCACCATTACCTTCCAGTCGGCCAATCTGGCCGTGACCAGCAGCTCCACCAATCCGGTGCCCGAGCAGCTGCGCTTCAGCATCAACTCGTCGCTGTCGGCCCTGCACATCACATCCTTCTCGGGCGACGTGCACTATGACCTGACCGGCGAAGGCCTGGACATCCCTTCCGTCAGCCTGACGGACCTGCCCGACTTCCTGTCGCAGGACGAGACCCATCTGCGTCTGGCCAACCCGCAGCTATATATCGGCGTGGAGAGTAACCCCGTGGCGCAGTACGGACTTAATTTCAGCACCGGCATGCGCCTGACCAAGATTTACGGCCAGACAAGCCAGGGCTCGTACGAACCTCTTAAGCGTGTGGAGACCAGCACCGAAAAATATGGCGCCGGCCCGTACAACTTCGTGCTGTCACCCACCGATCCAAAGTCGTATCCCGATCTTTTCGCACGTAACATAGAGCATATCGGCTTCCCCGGCATGAGCGATGTCCTTGATGGTCCCGGGCTTCCCGACCGCGTTGAGATCGACCTGATCACACCCGAGATTCCGACCCATTTCGTAGATCACTTCAAGCTTCAGGAATACAGCGCGCTGAAGGGTCACTACGAGTTCCTCGCCCCGTTGGCTTTCAAGCCCGAAGGCACCGTGATAGAATACAGCGACAGCTTCGACGACTGGGGCAGCGAGGATCTGGACAAGATGACCCTTACTGCAATAACGGTGGATGCCGACGCTCTCAGCACCATGCCGGTGAAGGCCAAGCTGCACATCACGCCCCTCGGAGGCCCCGACGCCAAACCGATAGAAGGCCTTGACATCAAGGATGTGGAAATCGAGGCTTCGTCCGACGTGCAGCATATCACGCTGGGCGTGACCGGCACTATCAAGGAGTTCAAGGGAATCAAGATCACCGCCGTGGTGAATCCCGCCAACGAGAACGTGATCGCACCCGATCAGACCATCACCCTCACCAATCTCAAGGCAAAGGTGACAGGCAGTTATGTAACCGACTTCTAACATTACGACGATGAAACGCATCATAAGCATAATGACAATAGCGGCTGCGGCCGCCGTTCCGGCAATGGTCTCGGCGCAGAACACCTACTCGGGATATTTCCTGGACAACTATACCTACGGCTATGAGATGAACCCCTCGTTCGGCAACAACTCCAACTATGTGTCTATGCCGGCCTTAGGCAATCTCAACATGTCCATGCACGGTACGCTGCCCCTGACCAGCGTGCTGTATAACGTAGACGGCAAGACAGTGCTGTTCACCAACCCCGGAGTCTCGGTCGACGAGGCGATGAAGAACATCAAGGACAACAACCGTCTGGCCACATACAACAAGATAGAGATAATGAGCGGCGGCTTCAAGGCCTGGGGCGGCTACAACACCATCAACATCTCGGCCGTTGCCAACGTTGACGCCAGCCTGCCCGGTTCCATCTTCCATCTGGCCAAGGAGGGCATCACCAACCGCACCTACGATATCAAGGATCTGCGTGCACGCGGGGAGGCTTACGGCCAGATCGCGCTGAACCATTCGCGCGACATCAAGCAGGTGCCCGGCCTGCGTATCGGCGCCACCATCAAGTTCCTGCTCGGAGTGGGCTCCATCGACGCCAAGTTCAACCGCGCGGAGCTCGAGCTCGGCACCGACAACTGGATAGCCCGCACCAACGCCGACATCTACGCCTCGGTCAAGGGCCTGACGTATAAGACGAAAACCTACGAACCCAAGCAGCCCGGTCCCGGCAACGAGCCGTACGACTATGTCTCGGGCGCCGATATGGACGGTTTCGGACTCAACGGCTTCGGTATGGGCTTCGACCTCGGCGCGCAGTACAAGTGGCGTGACTTCAACTTCTCGCTGGCTGTCGTGGACCTCGGTTTCATGAACTGGGGCAAGACGCAGTGGGCGTCGACCGACGGCACACGCGAGGTGCAGACCGACGCTTTCACCTTCAACTTCGACGACAAGGCCGACAACTCGTTCGACAACGAGCTGGACCGCCTGACCGACAACCTGTCGAAGCTGTACAACCTGAAGGACATGGGCGAAAAGAGCGGCCTGACCCGTTCGCTGCGCACCACCATCAACGTGGGCGTGGAGTATGAGCTGCCTTACTACCGCAAGCTGAAGTTCGGACTGCTGAACTCCACCTGCATCGCCGGCTCCTACACCTGGACGCAGTTCCGTCTGTCGGCCAACGTGGCTCCTGTGAAGATATTCTCCGCCACGGCCAACGTGGCCTACGGCACCTACGGCTTCGACTTCGGCTGGATGCTGAATCTGCACACGCAGAAAGGCTTCAACCTCTTCGTCGGCATGGACCACACTCTCGGCAAGCTCGCCAAGCAGGGCATCCCCCTCAGCTCCAACGCCAGCCTGAACTTCGGCATCAACTTCCCCTTCTGATCTGATTCCCTATATCACCATAAGAGACAGGCGGTGTGTCGCGCGACACACCGCCTGTCACATAATGGCGTCGTTAGCCAGCAACAGCACAATCCTTAGCAGGATGTATTCTGTTGATATGTGGTCGGGATTGATGTGGGGAAGGTCGCCTATACGCCCAGGACGATGGCAGGATCAATCTGTAATTCGGTTGAGATTCTACGGCCGACCTTTAGAGTAGGGCTTGCGATATTTCAGAAGCCGAGGTTGGCTTTGCGCCATTCGACGCGGGCCTTGTACATGGATTCCTTGAGACCGCCCTCTGACAGGAACTGCTGTTCCATCTTATCAAGAAGTGATGCCAGCATGGCATCAAGCTGGCGGATTTCTGTAATCATGATGTTGGCTACGGTCTCGTCGCTGCAATCCTTGCACTTCGCTTTGAATTCAGTGCGGTCATCACATTCCTTGCAGAACCGTCTTGCCCTTGATGTGACTTGGTCATCCATCTTCCAGACCTTAAGGTCATTCTGATACAGGTAGTCGGTGTAGTCTTCCATGAGTTCGCGGAGCGAGCCGCGTGCCACACCAACGAGTTTGATGCCCATCTCCATTGAAACGGTTGAGTCGGTGATGCCCTCCACAATGTTCTGCTTGCAGCTGCGGGCAGCCTGCCTCATCTGGTCGATGGTCCGGGTGGTATATGAGAAGGCACGCCGGATAAACATCTCAGTGACATCAGAAACACAGGCGGCCTTGCGATAGATGTTCCATCGCGACAGGTCGCCTGTGATTTTGAGGAATCCGTCCATAATGAGAACGTTATTGGTGGTTACTGGGTATAAGAATTATAAGAGTTATAAGAGTTATAATTCTTATACCGGGGATTACTCCCACTCGATAGTGGCTGGCGGCTTGGAGGAGATGTCGTAGACTACGCGGTTCACGCCGCGGACCTTATTGATGATCTCGTTGCTGACCTTTGCCAGGAGCTCGTAGGGGAGGTGTACCCAGTCGGCGGTCATGCCGTCGGTGGAGATGACGGCGCGCAGGGCCACGCAGTTCTCGTACGTGCGCTCGTCGCCCATCACGCCTACGCTCTGCACGGGCAGCAGCATCACGCCGGCCTGCCATACCTTGTCGTACCAGCCTGACTGGCGCAGGTTGTCGATGAAGATCTTGTCGGCGGCCTGCAGCACCTGTACCTTATGCGGGGTGATGTCGCCGAGGATGCGGATGCCGAGTCCCGGTCCGGGGAAGGGATGACGCCCTATCAGGTTCTGGTCGATGCCCAACGCGCGTCCCACGCGGCGCACCTCGTCCTTGAACAGCAGACGCAGCGGTTCCACCACCTGCAGGTTCATCTCCTTGGGCAGTCCGCCCACGTTGTGGTGCGACTTGATGGTGGCCGACGGTCCCTTGACCGAACAGCTCTCTATCACGTCGGGATAGATGGTGCCCTGGCCCAGCCAGCGGGCGTTCTCCTCCTTCTTCGCCTCGGCGTTGAACACCTCGACGAAGTCGCGGCCTATTATCTTGCGCTTCTGTTCAGGTTCGGTGACGCCCTTAAGGTCGTTGTAGAAACGTTCGGAAGCGTCCACGCCCGTCACGTTCAGGCCCATGCCCTGGTACGACGCAAGCACGTCCTCGAACTCGTTGGCGCGCAGCAGGCCGTTGTTGACGAATATGCAGTGCAGGTTGTGTCCGATGGCTTTGTGCAGCAGCACGGCGGCTACGGTGGAATCCACGCCGCCCGACAGACCCATTATCACCTTGTCGTCGCCGATCTTCTCCTTAAGCTCGGCCACTGTGGAGTCGATGAACGAGGCGGGGCTCCATGTGCCGGCGCATCCGCAGATGTCCATCACGAAGTTGGACAGCAGCTTCGGGCCGTCTGTAGAATGGAACACCTCGGGGTGGAACTGGATGCCCCAGGTCATCTCGCCGCCGATGTGGTATGCGGCATACTTCACGTCTTCGGTCGAGCCGATCACCTCGTAGTTGGCGGGTACGGAGGTGATGGAGTCGCCGTGGCTCATCCACACCTGCGTGGGCGAGGGGAGGCCGTGCATCAGCGGGTCTTCGGGAGCCACGACGCTGAGCATGGCGCGGCCATACTCGCGGCTCGGAGCGCCCTCGACCTCGCCGCCGTAGGCGTAGGCCAGATACTGCGCGCCGTAGCATACGCCCAGCAGCGGCAGCTTCCCCTTGATCTGCGACAGGTCGGGCTTCGGCGCGTCCTCGTCGCGAACCGACGCCGGGCTGCCCGACAGTATCACGCCCTTCACGTCCGAATCAATCTCCGGCATGTGGTTGAAGGGATGGATCTCGCAATACACGTTCAGCTCGCGCACGCGGCGCGCTATGAGCTGGGTGTACTGTGAGCCAAAGTCCAATATCAGAATTTTTTCCATAGGAATATGTTCTTAAAGATTATCCCTCGCCGCGCGAGTAGTTGGGAGCCTCCTTGGTGATGGTCACGTCGTGGGGATGGTTCTCGACCACGGCAGCCGAAGTGATTCTCACGAACTTGGCCTCGTGGAGCGCGTCGATGTTCTTGGCGCCTACATAACCCATACCCGAACGGAGACCGCCGATAAGCTGATAGACAGTCTCGCCGAGCGTTCCCTTGTAAGGCACGCGGGCCACGATGCCTTCCGGCACCAGCTTGGAGGCGTCGCAGGTCTCGCCCTGGAAGTAGCGGTCCTTGGAACCGGCCTGCATGGCCTCGACGGAACCCATGCCACGGTATGCCTTGAACTTACGTCCGTTGTAGATGATTGTCTCGCCGGGAGACTCCTCCACGCCGGCGAACATGGAACCCATCATCACGCAGTCGCCGCCGGCTGCAAGAGCCTTGACGATGTCGCCCGAATAGCGGAGACCGCCGTCGGCGATTACGGGCACGCCATATTTATGAGCGGCCTGTGCTGCGTCGAAGATGGCCGTGAGCTGGGGCACGCCTACACCGGCCACGATGCGCGTGGTGCAGATGGAACCCGGACCGATGCCCACCTTAATGCCGTCGGCGCCGGCCTTTACCAGATATTCGGCAGCTTCGGCCGTGGCGATGTTACCGACCACGACGTCGATTGTCGGGAAGTTCTCCTTCACGGCCTTAAGCGTGCGGATCACGTTGGCCGAATGACCGTGTGCCGTGTCAATCACGACGGCGTCCACGCCATTCTCCACCAATGCCTCTACGCGCTTCAGCACGTCGCCCGTCACGCCCACGCCCGCAGCCACGCGCAGACGCCCCTTGGCATCCTTGCAGGCGCGAGGATACTCGGCTATCTTCGTGATGTCGCGGTATGTGATGAGGCCCACTAAGTGGTTCTCCTTGTCCACCACAGGCAGCTTCTCGATCTTGTTCTGAAGCAGTATCTTCTTGGCCTCGTCCAGGTCGGTCTTGTCGGTGGTGATGAGCTTGTCGGAAGTCATGATCTTCTCCACCGGCACGTTGAGGTCGGACTGGAAGCGGAGGTCACGGTTGGTGATGATGCCTATCAGGTGGTTCTCGTCATCCACCACGGGAATGCCGCCGATGCGGTTCTCTCTCATCAGACGCAGGGCCTGGGCCACGGTGGCCTCCTTGGTGATGGTGATGGGGTCATATATCATGCCCGAGTCGGCACGTTTCACCTTGCGCACCTGTGCGGCCTGGTCGGCGATGGACATATTCTTATGAATCACGCCTATACCGCCCTCGCGGGCGATTGCGATGGCCATGGGGGCCTCGGTCACGGTGTCCATGGCGGCGGACACCATCGGTATCTGAAGCTCGATGTTACGCGAGAATCGCGATTTGAGCTGCACCAGGTTCGGGGTCACCTCCGAATATGCCGGTATCAGCAGCACATCATCGAAGGTGAAGCCTTCCTGGGCTATTTTCTCTGATTGGAATGACATGGCGGGCTTATTTAATGAATTCTTGTAATGCGGGAGAGGTGATGAAAGTCTGGGTGCGGTCCGGGCCGACGGAAACGAGTCCGACGGGCACACCGGTCAGCTCCTTGATGGTCTCGAGATACTTCTTGGCGTTCTCGGGCAGGTCCTCGTAGCGTGTCACGCCGGTTATGTCCTCCTTCCAGCCGGGAAGTTCCACGAACACGGGCTTGACGCGTTCCAGCGCGGCGATGGTGGCAGGCGGATTCTCTATCATCTTGCCGTCCAGCTCATAGCCCTTGCAGATCTTGAGGGTGTCGATGCCGCTGAGCACGTCGAGCAGCGTGATGGCCCAGTTGGTGATACCGGCCAACTGCGCGGTATAGCGGGCCACCTGCGCGTCGAGCCAGCCCACACGGCGCGGACGGCCCGTTACGGTGCCGTATTCGTGGCCGCGCTCGCGGATGCCGTCGCCTATCTCGTCGTGCAGCTCGGTGGGGAAGGGACCCTCGCCCACGCGGGTGCAGTAAGCCTTCAGCACTCCGGCCACGGTGCCGATGTGCTGCGGGGCGATACCGGCGCCTACGGGCACGGAAGCCGACGACGGCGTGGAGGATGTGACGTAGGGATAGGTGCCGTGGTCGATGCACAGCATCATGCCCTGCGCGCCCTCGAACAGGATGTGGCCGTCCCCCTTGAGGTGATGATTGATTAGCGCCGAGGTGTCGGTAATCATGTGGCCGATCTGACGGGCTATCTCCATATACTGGTCGTAAACCTGGTCGACGTCGAATTCAGGCAGTCCGAGAGCCTTGAGCTCAGGATTCTTGACAGCTAATGCGGCCTCGAGACGCTTGCGGAAGTAAGCCGGTTCCTGCAGGTCGCCGATGCGGAGACCGATGCGCGAATACTTGTCGGCGTAAGCCGGGCCGATGCCGTTCTTGGTGGTGCCGATCAGGTCGGAGCCGCGGTTGCCCTCGTAAGCGCCGTCCAGCACGGAATGCCACGGCATCACCATCGCCGCGCGGTCGGAGATGTACAGCTTATAGTCGGTCACACCCTCGTCAGCCAGTTTCTTGAGCTCGGCCACTACCGATACGGGATTCACCACCATGCCGTTGCCCATCACGTTGATGGTCTCGGGATTGAAGATGCCCGACGGAATGGAGCGCAGGCTGTGCTTGCGGCCGTCGAACATCACGGAGTGGCCCGCGTTGTTGCCGCCCTGGTAGCGCACCACCATGTCGGCGTGGCTCGCGAAGTAGTCGGTGATTTTACCTTTGCCTTCGTCTCCCCACTGGGAGCCGAGTACAACTAATGTCTTTGCCATTGTATTGATTAGAAAAGGGTTACTCGGCGTCTCCGAAAACCTGTTTGTAGATGTAATCCACGTTCTTGAAATAGTAGTCGAGCGTGAAGCAGTTGTCCAGTTCCTCTTTGGAGAGGTTCTGCGACACTGTCGGATCCTGAGCCAAGAGTTCGGCGTACGGCTTTCCTTCTGCCATGGCCTTCATCGCTAATGGCTGTACAGTGTCGTAAGCCTTCTCGCGCGAGAATCCCTTGTTGATCAGGGCGTTCATGACACGCTGGGCGAAGATCACGCCGTTGGTCATGTAGATGTTGCTCTTCATGCGCTCGGGGAACACCGTCAGGTTGCCTAAGATGTTGCCCATGCGGTTCAGCATATAGTCCAGGAGTTCGGTGGCGTCGGGCAGGATGATGCGCTCGGTGGCGGAGTGCGATATGTCGCGCTCGTGCCACAGGGCCACGTTCTGATATGCCGTCTCCATGTAACCGCGCAGCACGCGCGCGCAGCCGCACATGTTTTCCGAGCCGATGGGGTTGCGCTTGTGGGGCATTGCCGACGAGCCTTTCTGGCCCTTGCCGAAAGCCTCCTCCACCTCATGCACCTCGGTGCGCTGCAGGTTGCGTACCTCCATGGCCATCTGCTCGATGCTGGCGCCAATCAGAGCGATGGCAGCTAAGTACCAAGCGTGACGGTCGCGCTGTATCACCTGAGTGGAGACTGCTGCCGACTCGATGCCTAAGTGTTCGCACACATACTGCTGCACGAACGGCGGGATGTTGGCGTAGTTGCCCACGGCGCCGCTGATCTTGCCCACTTCAACGCCACGGGCGGCTTCCTCGAAGCGCGCGATGTTGCGCTGCATCTCCTGATACCACAGCGTCCATTTCAGTCCGAAGCTGGTGACGTCGGCGTGGATGCCGTGCGTGCGGCCCATGCAGGGGGTGTCCTTGTACTTCATGGCCTGGCTGCGCAGCATTTCGCTGAACTTGACCAGGTCTTTGCGCAGGATGTCGTTGGCCTGCTTAATCAGGTAGCCGTTGGCGGTATCAACGACGTCGGTGCTGGTGAGGCCGTAATGTACCCACTTGCGTTCCTCGCCCAGACTCTCGCTGACGGCGCGGGTGAAGGCCACGATGTCGTGGCGTGTCTGTTCCTCTATCTCCTTGATGCGCGGAATGGAGAACGTGGCTTTGGCATACAGCTTCTCGATGTCCTCGGGTGGCACCACGCCAAGTTCGCGCCATGCCTCGGCCGAGAGAAGCTCGACCTTGAGATAGGCGTCAAATTTATTCTGTTCGGTCCATACAGCCCTCATTTCGGGGCGTGAATAGCGTTCAATCATATTTCTAATTTAGTTGAAAAAGTTGAGAAAGTTTATAAAGTTCAAGATAATAGTGTAGACATTGGATGCAATGACTTGGTATTATCTTAACTCTTTTAACTTTATAAACTTTATAAACTACAACTCTATTTGTTTACACGGTTCAGATAGCATTCCAGCGTGTTCTCCATGAGGCATGCGCGCGTCATGGGTCCCACGCCGCCGGGTACGGGAGTGATGAGCAGAGCGGCGTCCTTGACAGCGTCGAAGTCCACGTCTCCTACCAGTTTGCCCGTCTCCGGGTCGCGGTTGATTCCCACGTCAATCACGGTTGCGCCCGGCTTCACGAAGTCGGCGCCGGCGAAGCGGGGACGACCTACGGCCACAACCAGGATGTCGGCTTGCGCGGCAATCTGCGGCAGGTTGCGCGTGCGGCTGTGAGCCATGGTCACGGTGGCGTTGCGGTCCAGCAGCATCTTGGCCATAGGGAGGCCCACGATATTGCTGCGGCCTATCACCACGGCGTTCTTGCCCTCGATCTCCACGTGGTGCTCGTCCAGCATCTTCATGATGCCCTTCGGGGTGCAGGGAGCCACGCAGGGGCGCTTCTGCCACAGGGCGGCCACGTTGTGGGGATGGAAACCGTCCACGTCCTTCTCGGCGCTGATGGCCTCGATGACGCGGTCCTCGTTGATGTGCTTCGGCACGGGGAGCTGCACTAAGATGCCGTCAACCTCCGGGTCGTCGTTCAGACGCTGGATTTCGGCCAACAACTGCTCCTCGGTGGTGCTTTCGGGCAGGCGAAGCGTGGTGCTCCTGAAGCCGCACTGCTCGGCGTCCTTCCCCTTGGACTTGACATACGATTGCGAGGCGGGATCCTCGCCCACCAGTATCACGGCCAGATGCGGCGCGCGGCCATACTTGGCGACACATTCCTGAACCTTGGCGGCTACTTCCTCCTTGGTGGCCTTGGCCAATGCTTTTCCGTCTATATTCATTGCTTATAATTCGTTACGTGATTCGGCGGCACCGATGTCGCTGCGGTAGAATAATCCCTGAGAGTTTTCGGCCACTGTCCTGGCGTCTTTCAGCGCCTTGGCGCGGGCCTCGGACAGTGTTGCGCCGGCATCGGTGACCATCAGCACGCGGCCTCCGGCCGATACGAGCCGGTCGCCGTCCATCTTGGTGCCCATGTGAAACACGTTGCCTTCTATCTGATCCAGACCGCCCAAGGGCAGTCCCTTGGGGTAGGAGCCGGGATAGCCGTCGGCGGCGAGAACGATGCCGAGGCGCGTCTCGGAACTCCATTCTATGTCGAAGTCCTTGCCATCGAGCACGGCCTCGAACACCTTATATATATCCGACTGCATACGGGGCAGCACCACCTCGGTCTCGGGGTCGCCGAAACGGGCGTTGAACTCTATCACCTTAGGCACGCCGTTGTTGAGGATAAGACCTCCGTACAGCACTCCGGTGAAGGGATTCCCCTCGTCGGCCATGGCTTTGGCCACGGGGAGCATGATTGTGTCGAGTGCGGTCTGACGAATCTCGTCGGTGACGAAAGGCACGGGTGAATAAGCACCCATACCGCCCGTGTTGGGACCGCGGTCGTTGTCGAAGGCACGCTTATGGTCGCGGGCAATGGCCAAGGGATATACCTTCGGGCCGTTGACCAGACACATGAACGAGAACTCCGGACCGTCCAGGAATTCCTCTACCACCACGCGCCCCTTGCCGAACTCGTCGTCAAGGAGCATGTTGCGCAGCGCGGCCTCTGCCTCCTCGTGGTTCTGGGCCACGACTACGCCCTTGCCGGCGGCCAGACCGTCGTACTTGATGACCGAGCGTTCGGGACCGGCCAGCACATACTTCAGCGCCTCGTCGAAATCTTCGAAAGTGCGCGATGCGGCCGTCGGTATGTTGTGACGCGCCATCAGTTCCTTGGCGAATGCCTTGGACGACTCTATCTGCGCGGCGGCCTTGGTGGGGCCGAATATGCGCAGACCGCGCTTGCGGAACTCGTCGACGATACCGGCTGCCAAAGGCACCTCAGGTCCGACCACGGTCAGTGATACGGAGGCATCGGTGGCGAAGCGCGCCAGGTCGTTGATGTCGGTGACGGGAATGGACACCGGAGTCGCTATGGTGTCGATGCCGGCGTTGCCGGGAGCGCAGTATATACGGCCCACGCTCTCCGAACGCTTCAGTGCATCGACTATGGCGTGCTCGCGTCCGCCGCTTCCTATTACCAATACGTTGTAAGTCATGGTATAAGGCTGATGATTAGTGTTTGAAATGACGCATGCCGGTGAAAAGCATGGTGATGCCCTTCTCGTCGGCCTTGACTATGGAATCCTTGTCGCGGATGGAGCCGCCGGGCTGTACGATGGCCGTAACGCCGTAATGCGAAGCCTGCTCCACGGTGTCGTCGAAGGGAAGGAAGCCGTCGGAAGCTAATACCAGGCCTTCGGTGGCGCCGGCAGCGCGGGCCTCCTCAAGTGCGATGGTGGCCGAACCGACACGGTTCATCTGGCCTGCACCCACGCCGAGTGTGGCGCCGTTCTTAACGACCACGATGGCGTTGGACTTCACGTGCTTAACAATCTTCCAGCCGAAGTTGAGGTCAGCCAATTCCTGTGCGGTGGGCTTGCGCTCGGTCACGCACATCTCGTCGGTAAGGGTCACGCATTCGGTGTCGGCGTCCTGAACCAACAGACCGCCTGTAACGCCCGTGTACTTGGGACGCTTGCAGCGGGGTGCCGACATGTCGATCACCAGCACGCGCAGGTTCTTCTTGGTGGCCAGCACCTCAAGAGCCTCCTCGCTGAACGACGGGGCCATCACGATCTCCAGGAATATAGGTTTCAGCCCCAGGGCTATCTCCTTGGTGACCTCGCGGTTGAACGCCACGATGCCGCCGTAGATGCTGACCTTGTCGGCCTCGTAAGCGCGGGTCCATGCCTCGAGGGCGTCCTTGCCTACAGCAGCGCCGCAGGGATTCATGTGCTTCAGCGCGCAGCAGAAAGGCTCCGAGAATTCGGATGTGATTTCCAGCGCGGCGTTGGCATCCTGGATATTGTTGTAACTCAGTTCCTTGCCCTGGATCTGACGGGCGCCGGCAACGGAATATGTGCCGGGAACGGCCTCGGCGTAGAACTTGGCCTCCTGATGGGGATTCTCGCCGTAACGCAGCGACTGAACCAGGTCGAAGTCCAGGAACAGCTTCTCGTTCAGGCCGGCCTTCATGCGCATGTATGTGGCGATATGTGCGTCATACTGTGCGGTGTGGGTGTATGCCTTGGCCGACAGCTTGATGCGGGTGTCGATGTCGGTGTTGCCGAAGCGGCGTATCTCGTCCAGCACCACGTCATAGTCGCCGGGATCGCATACAACGGTGACTGCGGCGAAGTTCTTGGCGGCGCTGCGGAGCATGGAGGGGCCGCCTATGTCGATGTGCTCCACGGCGTCCTCGAGTGTGCAGCCGGGCTTGGCCACCGTGGCCTCGAAGGGATAGAGGTTTACGCATACCATGTCGATGGTCTCGATGCCGTTCTCCTTGAGCTGGGCCATGTCGCCGGGGTTGTCTCGACGGCCCAGGAGGCCGCCGTGCACACGGGGATGCAGAGTCTTGACGCGGCCTCCGCATATCTCCGGGAAGCCCGTGACGTCGCTGATGCCGGTGGTCTTCACGCCGCTGTCCTCAAGCAGCTTCTGTGTGCCGCCCGTGGCGATGATTTCCCATCCTGATTCCACCAGACCCTTGGCGAATTCCACCAGGCCTGTCTTATCGCTTACGCTGAATAATGCGCGCATTTTTTAATCCTTAATCTAAATTGGTTATTACTTGAATGAAACTCCCTGGCCTTTCACCACCTTACCGATTACGGAAGGCTCCAGGCCCGACTCGCGCAGCGAGGCAAGGGCTGCGTCGGCGTCGGCCGGACTTACGGCCAGCACCATGCCGATGCCCATGTTGAAGATGTTGAACATCTCGCGGTGGGGTATCTGGCCGTGCTTCTCCAGAAAACGGAATATCGGCAGGATGTTCCAGCTTCCGGGCACAATCTCGGCGCCGAGGCCTTCGGGGAGGATGCGGGGAATGTTCTCGTCGAAGCCGCCGCCCGTGATGTGTGCCACGCCGTGTACGCTCACCTTCTTCATCAGGTTAAGGACAGGCTTCACATATATCACGGTGGGGGTAAGCAGCACGTTGCCCAATGGCAGGTCGCCTAATTCGGGGTAAACCGTATGCAGGTCCAGGTTGGCGTCTGCTATAATCTTGCGCACCAGCGAGAAACCGTTGGAATGCACGCCCGACGAGGGGATGCCGATCAGCACGTCGTTTTCTGCCACAAGCGAACCGTCGATCAGGTCGTCTTTCTCCACGGCGCCCACGGTGAAACCTGCGATGTCATATTCCTCGGGGTCGTACATGCCGGGCATTTCGGCGGTCTCGCCGCCCACGAGGGCGCAGCCTGCCTGACGGCATCCTTCGGCCACACCGGCCACGATGTCCTCCACCACGGCCGGCTCGTTCTTGCCCACGGCCACGTAATCAAGGAATATGAGGGGCTCGGCGCCCTGTGCCAGCACGTCGTTGACGCACATGGCCACGGCGTCGATGCCTACCGTGTCGTTCTTGTGCATGGCGAACGCAAGCTTCAGCTTGGTGCCCACGCCGTCGGTGCCGCTGACCAGTACGGGGTGCTTCATGCCGAGCGCGCCAAGGTCGAACATGCCGCCGAACGAGCCGATGCCGCCCATGCAGCCGAAGCGGTTGGTGCTCGCCACATGCTTCTTGATGCGGCTTACTACCTCGTATCCGGCCTCCAGATTCACTCCGGAAGCCTCATAATGCTGAGCCATACAGACTGTTATTTGAGAGTTTGCAGACGACTTTCAATCTCTTTGTACGCGCCGATCACATCGCCCAGGTCGCGGCGGAAACGGTCCTTGTCCAGCTTCTTGTTGGTGTCTTTGTCCCACAGACGGCAGGTGTCGGGGCTGATCTCGTCGGCCAGCACAATCTGACCGTCGGATGTCTTGCCGAACTCGATCTTGAAGTCAACCAATTTCACGTTGATCTTGTCGAACAGGTCCTTCAGGAGCTCGTTGATGCGGCCTGTCAGGTCGTAGATGGTCTTGAGCTCGTCGTAGGTGGCGGCGCCCACGGCCACAGCGTGGTGGTCGTTGATCAGCGGATCGCCCAGAGCGTCATCCTTGTAGCAGATCTCAAAAATGGTGTTGGGAGCGGGTGTGCCCTCCTCGATGCCCAGACGCTTGGCCATGGAGCCGGCGATGATGTTGCGTACTATCACCTCCAGGGGGAAGATCTTCACCTTGCGGCAAACCTGGTCGCGGTCGTTCAGTGTCTCCACGTAGTGAGTGGGGATGCCGGCCTCTTTCAGCTTGTTGAAGATGATGGTCGTGATCTCGTTGTTGTACACGCCCTTGCTGCGAACGATGTCGTGCTTCAGATTGTTGAATGCCGTGGCGTCGTCCTTGTAGTGGATGATTACCAGGTCGTCGTTGTCGGTGGCATAGACCTGCTTGGCCTTGCCTTCATAAAGCATTTCTTTCTGTTCCATTTTTGTATTGTGTTTTAATCGTTTTTTTATATTCCGTATTATATACTCACTACTCACTATTCACTATCCCTTACTTCTTCCGGAAGTACGCGACGGCGTTTGCGAACAGGTTCTGGCTCTTGTTGCCCGGCACGTTTATCATCAGGCCCGGGGTGTAACGCTCGGAGTGTCCCATCTTGCCGAGGATCAGGCCGTCGGGGCTTACGATACCCTCGATGGCGCAGACCGAACCGTTGGGGTTCAGGGGCGAATCCATTGTCGGGTTGCCCTCATGGTCGGCATACTGGAACGCTACCTGGCCGTTCTGGAACAGGCGCTCGGCCAGTTCGGCGTTGACCGTGAAGCGGCCTTCGCCGTGGCTCATGGCTATCTGGTGTATGTCGCCGGTGTTGAATCCTTTGAGCCAGGGCGACGCGGTGGTGCCCACGCGCGTCGCGGCAATCTGCGAGATGTGACGGTTTATGTCGTTGCGGGCCAGTGTGGGCGACTGCTCGGTGAGCTCGCCGATCTTGCCGTCGGGCAGCAGACCCGACTTGACCAGAGCCTGGAAACCGTTGCAGATACCTATTATAAGGCCCTTGCGCTCCATCAGACGCTCGATGGCGCTCTTGACCGCAGGATTAAGCAGCACGGCCGAGATGAATTTGCCCGATCCGTCCGGTTCGTCGGCAGCCGAGAAACCGCCGGACAGCGCCAGGATGTTGCAGGCGTCGATGTTGTCGGCCATCTCGCGGCAGCTCGACTCCACGTCCTCGGCCGTCAGGTTGCGGAACACCATGGAACGTGTCACGGCGCCCTCGCGCTCGAAGGCAGCGGCCATGTCGTAGTCGCAGTTGGTGCCGGGGAACACGGGCAGGAACACCACTGGATGCTCCACGGCCTCGCCGGGATATTCTGCGGCTGTCTTGCCCGCGCTGTCGGCGCAGGGTGCCGTGCCGCGCACCTCCGTGCGGTCGGCGAACACCGTGGCGAAGCGCTTGCGGTTCTGCTCGCGAAGCTCGGCGATGGTGAACTTCTCGCCGTTGAACGATACGGTAGGCTCTATGATGGTCTTGCCGATGTACATGGCGTCCTCTATGCCGAGTATCGACGAGTCGTCGGCCTCGATCAGTATGGAACCGTACAGGGTGTCGAACAGCAGATGGTCGTTCGGAAGGTTGATTTCCGCACCGAGATTGTTGCCGAAGCTCATCTTGGCCACGGCCTCGGCCACACCTCCGCGGCCTATGGCCCATGCGGCGCGTACCTTACCTTCGTCAATGGCCTTGTGCACGGCTTCGAACACACGGGTCACGCTTTCGGAATCGGGCATGCCGTTGGCGCGTACGCGCGGGCTGACCAGGTGCAGCGAGTCGAGAGGCTGCTTGAATTCCGGGCTGACGGCCTTGGTGGCGTTCAGCGTGGTGACGGCGAACGCTATCAGCGTCGGGGGTACGTTCAGGTGTCCGAAGGTGCCGCTCATGGAGTCCTTGCCGCCGATGGAGGGGAGGCCGAGCTCCTTCTGCATACGGAGTGCACCGAGCAGTGCGCTCAGCGGTTTGCCCCACGATTCGGGCGTGTGCATGCGCTCGAAGTATTCCTGATATGAATAGCGGAGCTTGTGGAAGTCGGCTCCTGTTGCCACGGCCTTGGTGGCGGCGTCCACTACGGCCCATGCGGCGCCGTGGTAGGGGCTCCATTCCGTCAGGTAGGGATCGAAACCATAGCTCATTATCGAGGCGGTGTCGGTGTGGTGCTTGCCTACGGGGAGCTTCTGCAATGATACCTGCGTGGGTGTACCGGCGTATTTGCCGCCGTAAGGCATCAGCACCGTGGTGGCGCCGATGGACGAGTCGAACATCTCCTCCAAGCCGCGCTGGTCGGTAACATTCATGTCGTCCAGGTTGTTAAGTATCTTGTCGCGGAGCGTGTCTCCTGGCACTGTGCGTGCGAACGGGTCGCGGTCGTCCACGGCCTGTATCTTGGCCACCGTGTAGCGGGGAGCCCCCGCAGAGTCGATGAAGCTGCGCGCGATGTCGGCCACGGTCTCGCCGCGGCGGAACAGGCGCATGCGGCCCGTGTCGGTCACGTTGGCTATGTGGCGCACCTCGATGTTCTCCTCGTGGCAGTAACGCTCGAATTCCTCGCGGTCCTTCGGGTCGACAACGGCCGACATGCGTTCCTGACTCTCGCTGATAGCCAATTCTATGGGGTTGAGGCCGTCGTACTTCACGGTCACGTTGTCCAGGAAGATGTCGAGACCGTCGGCCAGCTCGCCGATGGCCACGCTGACGCCGCCGGCACCGAAGTCGTTCGACTTCTTGACCAGGCGTGTCACCTCGGGACGGCGGAACAGGCGCGACAGCTTGCGCTCCTCGGGCGCGTTGCCTTTCTGCACTTCCGAACCGCACACCTCGAGGCTGGCCTCGTTGTGCTCCTTGGACGAACCTGTGGCGCCGCCGATGCCGTCACGGCCCGTGCGGCCGCCGAACATCAGCACCACGTCGCCCGGCGCGGGCGACTCGCGACGCACTGCCGAAGCGGGTACGGCGCCGACCACGGCACCTACCTCAAGACGCTTGGCGGTGTATCCGGGATGGTATATCTCGCGGACATGACCTGTGGCCAGACCTATCTGGTTGCCGTAGCTGGAATAGCCGGCTGCGGCACCCTTGGTGATGACGCGCTGCGGCAGCTTGCCGGGCAGCGTGTCGGCCACGGGGGCGTAGATGTCGCCGGCACCGGTGACGCGCATTGCCTGGTAAACGTAGGCACGGCCCGACAGCGGGTCGCGGATGGCGCCGCCAAGACAGGTGGACGCGCCGCCGAAAGGCTCTATCTCGGTGGGATGGTTGTGGGTCTCGTTCTTGAACTGCAGCAGCCAGCGTTCGGTCTCGCCGTCCACGTCAAGGTCCACATATATGGAGCAGGCGTTGTTCTCCTCGCTCTGTTCCAGGTCCTGCAGCTTGCCGTTGGCCTTGAGCCAGCGGGCGCCGATGGTGGCGAGGTCCATCAGATGCAGGGGCCTCTCGTCGCGGCCAAGTTCATGGCGCATGTCGTGCCACAGGTTCAGGGCCTCGCGTATGTCGTCGGCCACGGGCGAATCCTCCACCTCGATGTTCTCAAGCCGGGTTGTGAAGGTGGTGTGGCGGCAATGGTCGCTCCAGTATGTGTCGAGTATTCGTATTTCGGCCTCCTGAGGGTCGCGCCCCTCGGAAGCGAAGTATTTCACGGCCTCCATCAGGTCGTTGGTGCTCATGGCCAGACCCATGCTGACGCGGAGTGCGTCGGCGTCCTCGCGTGTCATGGCGGAGAAGCCCTCGATGGCGCCTACGGGTGTCTCGGCGCCGCGTTCCGGCAGAGCGAGGCGCGACATGTCCTTCTCGCGGTTCTCCACGGCGTTGATCAGGTAACGGGCCACGCGCTCGCGCTGTTCGGGCGTGAGTGTGTCGTCGAAGATGTAAAGGCGTGCGGATGTGATCTCGATGTCGGCGCCGGGCTGGATGAGGCGCACGCAGGCGCGGGCGGCGTCGGCCCGCTGGTCGAACTGGCCGGGCAGCGGCTCTACGGCCAGGCTGGGAACGCCTTCAAGGTCGAGGGTGTCGGTCACCGTGTCGGTGGCGCGCTCGCCGAACACCGAATAACGGGTGCTTTCGAGAAGTTCGGGCGAAAAACCGAACAGGTCGTACACGGCCACGATACGCAGCGATTTGAGTCCCAGGCCCAACGTATTGTTGAGTTCGCGGCGAAGGCTTTCGGCCTCGCTGCGGAATTCAGGACGTTTCTCTACAAATATTCTGTTTGCCATATATATAATACGGATAAGCTTTATAGCGGATGTTTTAGTCTCGATGAGAGTATTGGTCTCACCGCAGGTTCTCAGGTCTCGGGACTTGGATCAGATTACTGTGTCCAGCACTTTCTGCGCCTGTTTGCGGCGGTACTCGGCGAGTTTCTCGGCCAGTTCGGGATTGGACACCGCCATTATCTCCACGGCGAGGATGGCAGCGTTCTTGGCGCCGTCGATAGCCACGGTGGCCACGGGGATGCCGGTGGGCATCTGCACTGTGGAAAGGAGCGAGTCCATGCCCCGGAGAGCCTGCGACATCACGGGGACGCCGATCACGGGGAGGGTGGTCTTCGAAGCGACCACACCGGCTAAGTGTGCCGCGCCGCCGGCACCGGCGATGTAAGCGCAGAAACCGCGCTCGCGGCCGTCCTTAAGCCATTCGGCCAATGCCTCCGGAGTGCGGTGAGCACTGTATACGCGCTTGTCGTATTCCACTCCAAAACTGTCCAGAATCTCGAACGCTCCCTTCATCACTCCCAAGTCGGAGGCCGAGCCCATTACTATTCCAACCTTCATCTGTATATCTGATTTTTAACCTTAACTGCAATGACAAAAACGCGCGCAGGCGTACGGCCGTGACCATACGCCTGCGCATCGTGATTCCTCAGCATGTCGGATTTCGCGTTATATGCCCGCACACGTCGTTTCTGTCGCATCTGGTGCTGTTCGAACCAGTGACAGTGCAAATGCAAATGTTTTGACCTTGTGCTTGCTAACGTTCTGACCGACATATTATTTACGGCACACCGGGCGCCGATTGTTTTGCAACGGCACACCGGGCGCCGCTTTCAGTACAGAAAGTGGGACTCGAACCCACACAGCCTCAACGGCCAAGGGATTTTAAGTCCCTCGTGTCTACCATTCCACCATTTCTGCCTCCATCCGAAACCCTCTTTAAGGTTCCATCCAATAGAGACTGCAAAATTAATAATAAATCTTGAATTTTGAAAATAAAGAATGCCTATCCGGTAAAAAATCTGTAACTTTGCAACTGCTTAGATTTGCAGAACATGAACGAGACAGAGATAAAGGCGATACATATAGCGGATTTCGATTATCCGCTGCCGGACGAGCGGATCGCAAAGCATCCGTTAGTGGACCGGGCGGCGTGCAAGCTGCTGGCCGCCGACAACCGGGGAAACGTAAATCATACTGTTTTCAGTGAGTTGCCCGGTCTGCTGGATCCACACACTATAATATGCTGCAACGATACGCGTGTTATAAACGCGCGCATCGAGATGCACAAGCCCACTGGTAGCCGCATCGAGATTTTTCTGCTGGAGCCGGTAGAGCCGCACGATTATGTGCTGATGTTCCAGGAACAGCAACGGTGCGTGTGGCGTTGCCTCGTCGGCAACCGCAAACGCTGGAAAGAGGGTGAGCTGGTCAAGGAGATAGACGTGAACGGCACCGCATGCCATCTGCGCGCCCGCATTCTGGGCGAGGCTCCCGGCAACAGCTTCGACATCGCATTTGAATGGGACGGTGGCCACAACTGGGCCGACATAGTCGAGGCCGCGGGTCGCATTCCTATCCCGCCGTACCTGCACCGCGAATCGGAGGCGAGCGATACGGATGATTATCAGACCGTCTACGCCCGTATGCAAGGATCTGTGGCCGCTCCTACGGCCGGACTCCACTTTACCGACGAACTGATGGATCAGATCCGCGGCCGAGGCATCGAATTCCATCCCGTCACTCTGCATGTGGGTGCCGGCACGTTCCAGCCCGTAAAGTCGGAGGAGATCGGTGAGCATCCCATGCACACTGAGAAATTTACCGTCACGCCCGAGACACTCGGCGCCATAATCCGACAATTAGAAGAAGGCCATCCCGTTACGGCTATCGGCACGACATCGGTGCGTACCCTCGAATCATTGCCCTATATCGGCCGGCATCTTCTTACGGGAGCCGACAATCCGTACAGCGTATCGCAATGGGAGGCGTATGAATCGGAACCGTTCGACACGTTGCCGGCGTTAAAGGCGCTATATGACAGGCTTACAGACCCCGACAGCGACGTGCCCGCGTCGATGGAGACATCCATCATGATTGCGCCGGGATTTCAGTGGCGCATCGTGTCGGCGATGGTCACCAATTTCCATCAGCCTCAGTCGACGCTGTTGCTGTTGGTCAGCTCGTTTCTCGGCAACGATGAAAACGGCACGCCGTTGTGGCGCGGCTATTATGACCAGGCGTTGGAGAACGGCTACCGCTTCCTCAGCTACGGCGACGCCTGCTACTTTAAGTCAGAGGTCAGAAGTCAGAGTGATGGGGATTAGTAGCGCGGGCTGTCCCCAGCCGCGCACAGAAACGGACAAAATGCCTATTGTAAATTAAGGGAGTATGGCGATAGTAAAGGTGCATTACGATAGTGGGCGGGAGTGGGAGAGTGTCCGGCTTCCCGGGTCGAAAAGCATAGCGGCCCGCGCGTTGGTGTGCCGTTACGTGTATGGTCTTGATACGGAGCTAATCAATCTGCCGGACTGCGACGACACCGTGGAACTGTCGGAGGCGCTGAACAGACTGTCGGAAAAAATTGACAAGCCGTTGCTGCGTTTGGAAGAATTCGGCGAGCTGCCGCCCTGCGTCATGGAATTCAACCTCGGTAACGGCGGCACGTCCTTGCGATTCTTTACCGCGTTGGCGGCATCGTTGCCTGGTTTGACGGCATACGTGGACTGCGCTCCCGGACTGAAACGGCGTCCGTTGGCGCCGCTGCTCGATGAACTGAGGCGGCACGGGGCCGAGATAAAATGTCTGGAACGACCCGGCTACGCGCCGCTGAAGATAACGGGACGGCGTCTGACCGGCAATGAGCTTACGGTCAGTAGCGGGCAGAGTTCGCAGTTCCTTTCGGCGTTGCTGATGGCCTCGCCGCTGTGGAACATCAAGGAGGCACCGGTAGTGCCTGACGTCACGGTGTCGAAACCTTACGTCGAGATGACGCGCCGGGTAATGGAGAGTTTCGCAAAGTCTCCGAAACGATACGAGATTGAGGCCGATTGGTCGGCTGCAAGCTATTTTTATGAGCTGGCACTCGCGGTACCGGGCCGCAAACTTCGGATAGAGAATCTGACCGATGCGGAGCATTCCATTCAGGGAGACAGTGAGGCGCAGAATATCTTCGCATTCTTAGGCGTGGAGACGAACCGCGTTGAGGATAGGGTAGAGGGAGTTGTGCTTCGGGGAGATGCGAGGGCGACACGTGCTCTTGCCGATGCCGGCATGTCCATAAGACTCGATATGGGAGATACGCCCGATCTCGTACCGGCCTTGGCCGTGGGGATGTGTCTGGCAGGCATGCCATACGTCCTGGAGAATGTGGGCGCTCTGCGGGTAAAGGAGTCCGACCGCCTGCAGGCGTTGTGTGCGGAACTGCATAAAAGCGGTTTTGCCGTGCATGTATCCGATGGCGTTGCCGAGGGAGACGCCCCGTTGCCATGGGAGACGCCGACAGTAAGCTTGGAATGGAACGGCCAAAGATACCCCACAGCCGACGATGAGACCTTTGAGGCCTGGAACGACCATCGCATAGCCATGGCAATATCAATATTGGCTATCCGTTTGGGCTGGCTCGGTATCCGGGACGGAGAAGTGGTGGCTAAATCATTCCCTGACTTTTACAATGAACTGAGCCGAGTGGGGTTTAATATAAGGGGGCTCAGATAAAGATTATAGATATGGAAGGAGCATTAATAATATTGGCGGTTACCGTCATTGTGGGATTTGCATTATATATAGGCGAACGGCTGCACCGCCGCAAGACCGATGAGCCGTCGGACGTACAAGCAGAAGATGCCGCGGTGACTCCCGAACCCGAACAGCCGACTGGTCAATCAGCACCGGAGGCAGGCAAGCACGGGCCGCTCTGCTGTGGCCAGCACTTAGTGTGCGAGAAGTATCCGCCCACGGACAAGATAATATATTACGACGACGAGGAACTGGACCGCTTCGCCGGCCGCAACGGCGACGACTATACCGACGAGGAGATAGAGGAATTCCAGGAGGTGCTGATGACACTGCGTCCCGAAGATGCCTTGGGATGGTCGCGGAGCGTGGAACAGAGGCATATAACGCTCCCCGCCGACGTGCGCGACGGCCTGATGCTGCTCATTACGGAGGCATGAAGAAGATATAAAGATGAAATTTTTTTAGAAAATATTGCGAAAAATTTTGCGGAATAGAAAAAATGTAGTAATTTTGCACTCGCAATCGGGCGATTAGCTCAGCTGGTTTAGAGCGTCTGCCTTACAAGCAGAGGGTCTGCGGTTCGAATCCGTAATCGCCCACCGATTCAGACGTGAGTCTGTAATTCTTTTCATACTTAGTTTTTTCGGGCGATTAGCTCAGCTGGTTTAGAGCGTCTGCCTTACAAGCAGAGGGTCTGCGGTTCGAATCCGTAATCGCCCACTCCCCACAAACCCCCCGTCCGTCTTTCCTCTCCGGAGGAAAGGCGGACACCTCTTTTATATATCCGGGTTTTATACCCGGTACTCTAAGTCGAGCTTTTTAATAAGAGATATAACGCACCATGGAAGAACTCAATAGAATTGGACATGACATCATAGGATGTGCCTTTGAAGTAAGGCGGATGTGTGGGAAATATCTGCTTGAATCATTTTATGAAGCGGCATTGGCATACGAATTAAGACAGCTTGGACATCAGGTGGTGCAGCAACAGCGTCTGCCGGCCATCTATAAGGGTGTGGAAATCAAGGATTCATTTGTAATGGATATCGTAGTTGACGACAAAGTTGTGGTTGAATGCAAGGCTGTGTCGCATCTTTCCGGTGTTGAGGTCAAGCAATTATATACCTACATGTATCTGTCAAGATTCAAGTTGGGATATTTGATAAATTTCGATGCAGACGATTTCTCACCATGCGTTTGGAAAAACAATTTGAACAATGATAAAGGAATAATACGAATCATTCGATGATACTTAAGAGTTTTTATATTAATTCGGCTTTCGCAGGATGGAATTATAAAAAACTTGCTCTCACAGAACTGACGGCAAAAGCAAGTTTTACCTTGCACTGAACGTACAGAACGGACACAGAACTTTTATACTCCGTTCCGGGCCGGAATCAGCTATGGCACAGAGCCGTCAATGACGGCAAAGGGAATTATCACGGAATTATTCCGGGTGTGTTCCTGCACCTGCGTCAGCAGAATCTGTGACAAAGGCAAAAGAACCATTCACAAGCATCCGTTCACAAGCATTCGTTTAATAGTTAGTTCTGTGTCAGTTCTGTCAGTTCCGGTGTCGGGCCGCAGGCCGGTTCTGTGAGAGGAAATTCTTATAAATTCGGACCTGATTTAAATCGTGGATAGTATGCCTGCGGATTACATCTTTTTATACCTCAACTTTTTTTTGTAATTTTGCGTATAGATTATGTAGACCTTGTGCGAAGGCGCGCAGGGTCGGGGAAATTGCATAATAATCACGAATATACCCATGAGCACAGACATGCACGACGAGTCGGGGCGCGTTCTTGACGAAGCCACCAACTCGGAATATAAATATGGTTTTACGTCCGACATCGACACTGAGATAGTGCCGCCGGGCCTTGACGAAGATGTGATACGCCGCATATCGGCCATCAAAGGCGAGCCCGAATGGCTGCTGGAATTTCGTCTCAAGGCGTTCCGCTACTGGCAGACCCTGACACCGCCCACATGGGCGCATCTGGACATTCCTCCCATTGATTTCCAGGCCATCAGCTACTACGCCGCGCCGAAACAGAAGGCGTTGAAGAAGTCGATGGACGAGGTGGATCCGGAACTGGTCAAGACCTTCAACAAGTTGGGCATAAGCCTCGAGGAACAGAAGCGGCTGGCCGGCGTGGCAGTCGATGCCGTGATGGACTCCGTGTCGGTCAAGACCACGCACCGCGAGGCCCTGGCCGAGTTGGGCGTGATATTCTGCTCCTTTTCCGAGGCCGTGCGCGAATATCCCGACCTGGTGCGCAAATACCTCGGCACTGTGGTGCCTTACCGCGACAACTACTATGCCGCGCTTAATTCGGCGGTGTTCTCCGACGGCAGCTTCGTGTACATCCCTAAGGGAGTGCGCTGCCCGATGGAGCTAAGCACTTACTTCCGCATCAACGCGTCGGGTACGGGCCAGTTCGAGCGCACGCTTATAGTGGCCGACGACGACGCGTACGTGTCGTACTTAGAGGGCTGCACGGCGCCTATGCGCGACGAGAACCAGCTGCACGCCGCCATCGTGGAGATAATAGTGGAGGAACGTGCCGAAGTGAAATATTCGACGGTGCAGAACTGGTATGCCGGCGACGCGGAGGGGCGCGGAGGCGTCTACAACTTCGTGACCAAGCGCGGACTGTGCCGCGGCTTCCGCTCCAAACTGTCGTGGACACAGGTGGAGACCGGTTCCGCCATCACATGGAAATATCCCTCGACCATCCTGAAGGGCGACGAATCGCAGAGCGAATTCTATTCCGTGGCGCTGACCAACCATTACCAGCAGGCCGACACCGGAACGAAGATGATACATATCGGCAAGCACAGCCGGTCGACGATAGTAAGCAAAGGTATCTCTTGCGGCAAGTCGCAGAATTCCTACAGAGGCATGGTGCGCATCGCGCCGGAAGCCGACAACTGCCGCAACTTCACGCAGTGCGACTCGCTGCTGATGGGCGACCAATGCGGCGCGCACACATTCCCGAAGATAGACGTGCGCAATCAGACATCCACCGTGGAGCATGAGGCCACCACGTCGAAGATCAATGAGGAACAGCTGTTCTATTGCCGCCAGCGAGGCATAGACACCGAGGAGGCTATAGCTCTGATAGTGGGCGGTTACGCCCGCGACGTGATGCAGAAACTTCCCATGGAATTCGCCGTCGAGGCCCAGAAGCTGCTGCAGATCAGCCTCGCCGATTCAGTAGGATAAAATGAAGCCTCAGTCGGATAGCGATGGCAAGGAGACGAAAAGTACTAAGGAAAACAGATGATAGAAAGGATTATAATAATAGACACGGTCGACCCGCAGACGTTCTACGGGCCTAACAACGCGAACATGTCGCTGATACGCAACCTGTATCCCAAGTTGCGGGTGTCGGCGCGCGGCAACGTCATCAAGGTGTTGGGCGAGGAGGGCGAGACGCAGCAATTCGAGAAGAAGATACGCGAACTGGAGGCGTGGGCGGCCAAATACAACAAGCTGACCGAGGAAAACATCATCGATATGGTGCGCGGCGAGGCCGTGAGACGTCCCGATGCCGACGGCGTCATCATATACGGCCAGACGGGCCGCCCCATATCGCCGCGTAACGCCAACCAGTCGCGCATGGTCAGATCGTTTCAGGAAAACGACCTGACATTCGCGCTCGGTCCCGCCGGTACGGGAAAGACATACATAGCCATAGCATTGGCCGTACGCGCGCTGAAAAACAAGGAATGCCGGCGCCTGATACTGAGCCGCCCCGCCGTGGAGGCAGGCGAGAAGCTCGGTTTTCTGCCCGGCGATATGAAGGACAAGATAGACCCTTACCTACAGCCGCTGTACGATGCGCTGGAGGACATGCTTCCGCCGCTGAAGCTGAAGGAATACATGGACTCGGGCACGATACAGATAGCGCCCTTAGCATTCATGCGCGGCCGCACACTGAACGATGCCGTCATCATACTGGACGAGGCGCAGAACACCACCACCCATCAGATGAAGATGTTCCTGACCCGATTGGGCATGAACTCGAAGATGGTGGTGACGGGCGACGTGACGCAGATAGACCTGCCGCACTCGGTGCGCAGCGGTCTGCTGAATGCCCTTCGCATCCTGAAGGGCGTCAAGGGTATAGGCGTGATTGAATACGAGAAGAAAGACATAGTGCGTCACCCGCTGGTGCAGCGCATAGTGGATGCCTACGAGCATCGTGAAAAGGAAGTGGCCGCCGAGGAGCGCCGCGAAATGGAAACGGAGGAGAAAGAAGAGGGAAATGACTAAACCTGGAGATACGGTAAGATACCTGAACGAGGTGGGAGGAGGCGTGGTGACACGTGTGGAAGGGAAGCTTGCGTACGTGAACGACGACGGCTTCGAGCGTCCCGTGGCCCTGAACGAACTGGTGGTGGTGATACCCGCCGGCCACGCGCAGACGGGCGCGAAGCTGATGTTCGACCAGCAGGCATACGACATAGGACGAACCAACAAGCGCAACAAGACCGAGGAGTCGAAACAGCCCGCAGGCGCCCAGTCCCAGAAGCCGGTATCCGCGCCCGAACCGGAAGATTTTCCGATAGAGGAAACCGACTACGGCGACGCCATGAACGTGGTGATGGCCTTCGAACCGAAGGATGTACGCAAATTGGACACCACCACGTTCAACGTGGCGCTGGTGAACGACTCCAATTATTTCCTCAGCTATCAGCTGCTGGTCACGGGCAAGAATCCCGGCGAATGGAGCACGATGGTCCGCGGCGAGGTGGCGCCCAACGAGATCGCCGACCTCAGGACACTGGAACATGACGATATACCCGGAATGGCCAAAATCGTGTTCCAGGCCATAGCCTACAAGAAAGACAAGGACTTTACGGTCAAGGAGCCGCTGAACGCCCTGCGCAAGCTGGACCTGACCAAATTCTTCAAGTTCCATTGCTTCCGTCCGGGGCTGTACTTTGAGACGCCGGTGCTGGAGGTGCCTCTTTTCTCCGAAGCTATCCGCAAGAAAAAGAAATAACCTCAACCCTTACGGACAATACCATGATTATTTAACAACCCGATTACATAACGATCCCAATTATCAACAACCATGAGAAAACTGTTAATGACGCTGTGCGTCGTGCTGACGGCGCTCCTGTCGCAGGCACAGGTCACCACGAGTCCGAATCCGCTGCAGGAGGATTCGCAGAATGTCGAGATTTATTTCCATGCCGACCAGGGCAACAAGGGAATGATCAATCTGCCGGCCGGTACAGGCGTATATGCCCATACCGGCGTGAATGTGGTCGATGCCGCCGGCAAGACCACAAACTGGAAATATGCACCCACTTGGGGTGACAACGCCGAGAAGTATCGTCTGACGTATGTGTCGCCCAACCTGTGGAAGCTGAGCATCGGCAATATCCGTACATATTACGGAGTCGGCGCCGGAGAGACAATCAAGCAGCTCTGCTTCGTGTTCCGTACCGCAGACTGCAAGAAAGAGGGTAAGGGACCCGGCAACGCCGACATATTCGTCGATGTGCTTGACTCTGGTTTCCAGCTTAGCCTGAGCAATGGCCTGACATCTCCGGTGGCTGCGGTGAACAGCAGCATTACCTTTACCGCCGCCACAACACAGGCCGCCTCCATCACCCTGACCATAAACGGCACTCAGGTCGCCTCGCAGCAGAATGTGACCGAAGTGAAGGCTTCTTACACATTAGCCGCAGCCGGCGAGTATAAGGTGGAATGCAAGGCAACGGCCGGAGGTGTCACGCTGACCGAGTCCATGACGGTGCTGGCCGTCACGCCTGCTGCAGCCGACGCAGACAAGACCATACCTCCGCTCGGCCTTACCAGGAACGCCGACGGCAGTTATACTTTCTGCATGGCCGCGCCGCAGAAACAGAGCTGCGTTGTAATCGGCTCGTGGAACGACTATCAGGCATCGGCCGCGGGAGTGTGCCGGTATGTGGACCGCATGATCGACGGTCAGCCTTTCCGCTACTTCAAGACCACCATCCCGGCCGGTGTCATCAAGGAAGCGTTCTCCTACTATTATTGCATCGACCTGACATATAATGTGGGCGACCCCTACGCCCGCCTGGTGCTTGACCCGTATAACGACAAATATATTTCGGCTTCGGTATATCCCGGCCTCCCGGAATATCCGCAGGGCAAGGTGCCGAACAATACTTTCCTGGCCTATCACTCCGATACGATGCTGGACTATGACTGGCAGTGCAAGGATTTCAAGGCTCCGGACAAGGAGAACCTGGTGATCTACGAGCTGCTGTTCCGCGACTTCACCGGCACCGAGGGGAAGGCCGACGGCAACGGTACGGTCAACAAGGCGTACGACAAACTCGGTTATCTGAAGGATCTCGGCATCAACACCATCGAACTGCTGCCGATCAATGAGTTCAACGGCAACATATCGTGGGGTTACAATCCCAACTTCTATATGGCGGTGGACAAGGCCTACGGCACTCCGGCCGACTACAAGCGTTTCATCGACCGCTGTCATGAGCTTGGCATCGCCGTGATTCTGGACGTGGTGTTCAACCAGGCCGACGGCTGCCATCCCTGGTACCAGCTGTACGAACCGGGCAAGAATCCCTTCTTCAACCTGAACGCGCCCCATGCCTACAGCGTGCTGAACGACTGGAACCAGGGCTATCCGTTGGTGGGCGAGCAATGGCGTGACATGCTCCAGTTCTGGTTGCGGGAATATAAGGTGGACGGTTTCCGCTTCGACCTGGTGAAGGGTCTGGGCGATAACGATTCGTATTCCAATTCGGGCGACGCAGCCACTAATGCCTTCAACCAGAGCCGCATCGACCGCATGAAGCAGCTGCACGGATACGTCAGGGAGGTGAACCCCGATGCATATTTCATCAACGAGAACCTGGCCGGCGCCCAGGAGGAAAACGAAATGGCCAGGGACGGCGAGCTTAACTGGATGAACCTGAACAACGCCGGCTGTCAGTTCGCCATGGGATACCAGACCGATTCGAACCTGAACTCCATGAACGCCAAGGACGCGGGGCGCACGCCCGGCTCGACGGTGGCTTATCTCGAGAGTCATGACGAGGAGCGACTGGCCTACAAACAGAACCAGTGGGGCGTGGCCGGCGTGAAGGGCAATCATGCGGTATCGATGCAACGTCTCGGTTCCGCCGCCGCGCAGATGATTCTGATGCCCGGCTCGCACATGATATGGCAGTTCTCGGAAATGGGCAACGCGCAGACCACAAAGTCGTCGGGAGGCAACAATACCGATCCCAAGATAGTGAACTGGAATCTGCTGAAGGATGCCGACAACAATGGTCTGATGGAAAATTACAGACAGCTGATCAAGATCCGTCTTGCGCCGGAGAACAGAGAATTGTTCTCCACTGCGATTCAGCCTTTCGGGAACTCTCTGGGTGGATGGGCCCAGGGCCGTACCATCAAGACCACTACAGCCGACCGCGAGCTTTATTGCGTGATAAATCCCAACGTAACGGGCTCCATCACGGTGCCCGTATCGTTCCAGCGCACTGGCAACGACGATTATTGGATTGTATCCAAGAGCTACGGCACCGAGCCTGCGTTCAATGTGACGTCAGGTGTGGTAGTCGTGCCGGCCAACTCGTACGTAGTGGTCACCACACGCAATATCTCGGGAGTGAAGGACGTGATCGAAGACAATGCTGCCGACTGGAGCGTCTCGACGGGACAAGGCGTCGTACGCGTAAACGGTCTTACGGCGCCCGCGTACATATATTCCATGTCGGGATCGCAGGCCGGCGTCCTTAAGGTTGACGGCGAGCTGAACGTGCCGCAGGGAATTTATGTGGTACGATCGGCAGGCAAGAGTGTAAAAGTAATGGTTAAATAGTCCGTTTTTTAACTTAAAAACAGTTAAAAACACGCATTTTTGAGAAAAAAACAAAAAAAATCGAAAAAAATGCGTGTGACAATAAAATTTATATTAACTTTGCAACGTTTTTGAAAACGAAAGGCGCGGGAGTCGCTTCCCAACCTTTCCTCAACCGAAGCTTCGGCAGAGGTTGATGCAAAAATAACATTGTTTTATTATTTAAATTTTAGAGAGAAATGAAGAAAGTAGTTTTGTCGCTTGCTGTTCTGTTCAGCGTAGCAATGGTTGCTTGCAATGGCAACAAGAAGGCTGAGGCTGTTGATTCCGATTCTATCATCGCAGCAGAAGAGGTAGTAGCTGTTGATTCCGACACAGCTGTAGCAGCTGAGGCTGTTGAGGCTACAACTCCCGCCGGTGACACTGTAGTAGCAGTTGAGGCTGCTGCTGAGACCGCTGCAAAATAAGTAGCATCCACACAGGACAGCAAGACGATTTAATCGTCAACATAGGAGAATGTATCGAAAGATATGTTCTCCTAACTTTTTATCTGCATCTTGCTTAATTCGCTCTTATTTGTTAAATTTGCGGTATGAATAAGAATGTCAAGATAATAGTATACACGGCGGCAGGCGTCTTAGTGGCGCTGATTGCCCTTATTATAGTGTTGATTGTCAACGATAACCACAATACTGTGGCGCGTAACGAAGCCGAAGCGCGTGCCGATTCGCTGGCCATCGCCAACGACCAGCTGGTGCTGACCAACGAGTTCAATCAGCTAAACGCCGACTTCAACCAGTATGAGGGACAGCAGATATATCTGAAAAATGACTCGCTGGTGCAGAAGTACAACGCCGCGCGCATGAAGGTGGAAGGCCTGCTGCGCGAGCTTAACGCCGAGAAACAGAGCCACAACAAGGACATGGCCGCCTCACGCGCCAAGATCAAGAAGCTGGAGGGCGAGATCTCGACACTGAAAGGCATAGTCCGCCATTATCTGGAAGAGATTAAGCGCCTGGGCGAAGAGAACGCCGGCCTGAAGCAGGAGATAGCGCAGGTGCAGCAGAAGAACCAGCAGCTGTCGACACAGGTGACACAGGCTACGGCCAGCAACGAGCAGCTGACGCAGACCGTCAAGCTCGCCAAGAAACTGAACATCACCGGTCTGTCGCTGAACGCCTACAATAAGAAAGGCAAGAAGGAAAAGAACATCACCAAGGCCCGCCAGTTAGGTGTGCATTTCACGGTCAGCCCCAACAGCACGGCCGCTCCCGGCATGAAGACATTCTATCTGCGCATCATCTCGCCCGAGGGTAGCTTGCTGAGCGGAGGAGGCAACTTCAAGATCGACGGCCAAAGCGTACAGGCCACGGCCTCGCGCAACCTGGAATACGCCAACGAGGAGATGAGCGCCAGCATCTATTGGGACGTCAACACCACGCTGACCCCCGGCGACTACACCGTCGAGGTGTTCTGCGACGGCTACCGCCTCGCCAGCCGTCACTTCACCATGAAGAAGTAAGGTTTTGGTTTTGGTGGTTTAAGGCATTTTTATTAACTTTGCATTGTCTTTAGGGCCGCAGGGCCTTGGGACCTTAGGATTGTCTTATGGTGTAATGGTAGCACTGCAGTTTTTGGTTCTGCCTGTCCAAGTTCGAATCTTGGTAAGACAACCGCAAAAAAGAAGGGTTGAGTCTCGCGGCTCAACCCTGATTTTTTTATTTATTATCGGGAGAATCCCGATGAATCGAGATAATCCCGATAATCCCGATTAATCGAGATAATTCTGGATTAATCGGGGTGATTCGGTTATTTCAGTTTCTCGGTGGCGGCTTTGATGCGGGCCATGGCCTCGCGGATGTTGTCGTCGCTGGTGGCGTAGCTGAGGCGGATATAGCCGGGGGCGCAGAAGGCGGCGCCGTCTACGGTAGATACGTTGGCCTTATCCAGCAGGTAGAACACGTAGTCGCCGCTGGTGTTGATTCTGACGCCGTCGGCTTCCTTGCCGATCAGCGCCGACACGTCGGGGAACAGATAGAAAGCTCCGGCGGGCTTCGCTACCTTCCAGCCGGGAATCTCCTGTGCCAATCCGTAGATCAGGTCGCGGCGGCGTTCGAACGCCAGTCGCATCTCCTCTACGCATTCCTGCGGGCCGGTGTAGGCGGCTTCCGCTGCCTTCTGGGCTATGGAGGACGCTCCGGAGGTCATCTGGCCCTGTAGCTTGGTCACGGCCTTGGCTATGGCGAGCGGTGCGGCTATGTAGCCGATGCGCCATCCGGTCATGGCGTATGCCTTGGAGACACCGTTGCAGATTATCACGCGGCCCTGCATTCCCTCGCAGTGGCTGATGGACGCCACGCCGCCGGTGAAGTTGATGTGCTCGTAGATTTCATCGCTGAGCACCGTTACGTCGGGATGCTTTACCAATACGGCTGCCAGTGCCTCCAGTTCCTCGGCCGTGTACACGGCGCCGGTGGGATTGCTGGGCGTGCAGAGAATCATGAGGCGCGTGCGGGGCGTGATTGCGGCCTCCAGCTGTTCGGCTGTCAGCTTCAGACCGTTCTCGGGCAGCGCGGGCACGCATACCGGCACACCCTCGGCCAGTTTGACAAGCTCCACATAGCTCACCCATGCCGGTGTGGGTATTATCACCTCGTCGCCGGGATTGACCATGGTCAGCACCACGTTGGCCAGCTCATGCTTGGCGCCGTTGCCCACCACAATCTGGTCGGGCGTGAACGTAAGTCCGTTCTCGCGCTGCAGTTTGTCGCAGATGGCCTTGCGCAGCGACAGATAGCCCGACACGGGAGTGTAACGGGAATAATTTTCGTCGATGGCCTTCTTGGCCGCGTCCTTGATATGGTCCGGGGTGTTGAAGTCGGGTTCGCCGGCGGTGAGGCCGATTACATCAACTCCCGCAGCCTTCAGCTCGTTGGTCTTCTGAAGCATGGCCAGTGTGGCCGACGGTGACAATGCACTAACGCGTTTTGATATCTGTAACATAGTGTATATGTATTGCGTGATTTATTTCTTTTTCCAGAGATACAGGCGGTCGGCGGGTCGCGTCTTGGCCGGGACGGGAAGCGAGAACAGCTGGCCCTTCACCACCTTGTCAACGGGCTTGAGATCGAAGCGGAGCTCGCTGACCGTGAAGATGAGCGCACCCGTCGTTGGGCCTGTTATCACCACCTCGTCGCCTACGTGCAGTTCGCCGGCTTCCATCAGGAACTCGCCGACGCCCAGCTTGGAGTAATATTTCCCGGCCTTGGCCACATACTGCTTTACGCGCGTGGACGACGATCCGTATTTGGCGCTCCATTCGCCCAGGCGCTGGCCGAGGTAATAGCCGTTCCAGAATCCACGGTTGAACACCTTGGCTAAGCGTTCCTCCCATTCCTTTACGCGCTCCTCGCTGAACGTTCCGTCGCAGATGGCCTGCAACGCCTCGGAGTAACAGCTGACGGTCTCGTAGACATATTCCGGACCCCGGGCGCGTCCCTCGATTTTGAACACGCTGACGCCCGCCTTCACCATTTCCGGCAGGAAATTGATGGTCTTCAGGTCCTTGGGGCTCATTATGTACTGGTTCTCGATGTCCAGTTCGTCGCCGGTCTCCTTGTCGCGCACTGTGTACGATCGGCGGCATATCTGGTTGCAGGCGCCGCGGTTGGCCGACGAGTTCATCTGATGCAGCGACAGGTAGCACTTGCCGCTTACGGCCATGCAGAGGGCGCCGTGGCAGAACATTTCCAGGCGCACCGGTTTGCCGTCGGGTCCGAGAATAGGCCCGTCGACGATGTGGCGGTGTATGTCGGCCACCTGCTCCATGTTGAGTTCACGCGCCAGCACCATCACGTCGGCCCACTGCGCGTAGAAACGCACGGCCTCCGTGTTGCTGATGTTGGCCTGGGTGGAGATATGCACCGGTATGCCGACCTTGCTGCAATACTGTATGGTGGCGATGTCGGTGGCTATGATGGCCGTTATTCCGGCCGCATGGGCGCGTTCAACGATGGCGTGCATCTTCTCGATGTCCGAGTCGTAGATGATGGTGTTGACCGTCAGGTAAGTCCTGACACCGGCCCCGGCGCACTGACGGGCGATGCGCTCCATGTCGTCCAGGGTGAAGTTGGAGCTGCTGCGGCTGCGCATGTTCAGCCCTTCGATGCCGAAATACACAGCATCGGCACCGGCGCTGATGGCGGCGGCAAGCGATTCCTCCGACCCTACCGGGGCCATTATTTCAAAGTCTTTTCTTTCCAAGATAAATTGTGGCTGCTCCGAAGGTGAGGCTTTTCCACAGGCAGTCGCCGAAACCGGCATCGGTCATGAGCCGGGTCATGTCGTAGCGCTGCGGACAGGCTGCCACGGACTGCGGCAGATAGCTGTAGGCGCTCTTGTCGCCGCTGACCATGCGGCCCACCATCGGAATTATGTTATGGGAATAGAAACGGTACAGAGCACGGAGCACGGGGTTTGCCGGCTCTGACAGCTCGAGTATGCACAGCGTTCCGTCGGGACGGAGCACACGTGCCATTTCCGAGAGACCGCGGCTGATGTCGGCGAAGTTGCGTATGCCGTAGGCCACGGTTATAAGGTCGAAGCTGTTGTCAACGTACGGCAGCTGCAGCGAGTCGCCCTGGGTGAAGGTGCATCTGTCGGCCACGCCGAGCCTGCGGGCCTTTTCGCGCGCTATCTTCAGCATCCCTTCCGACAGGTCCAGACCGGATATGGCGGCGTCGGGGTACAGCTTCAGCAGGTGCAGGGCCACGTCGCCCGTGCCGGTGGCTATGTCCAGAATGTCTTTGGCTCCGGGCGCGAACTTGTGCGCACGGGCCAGGGCCTTGTTGCGCCAGCTCTTGAACAGGCCGAAAGTCATGGCCGCGTTCATGAAATCGTAGGCAGGGGCAATGGAGTCGAACATCTCCTCGACCTGCTCCGTCTTGTCGCCCTGACGGTAGGGGTTTACATGCTCCACTTCTTGATTCATGCCGATAATTGCGTTACGGTATGCCCCTGGTTAAATCTCTTTGGCGTACGACCTGCGGCGCCGGTGCTGGCGCGGATTGAACACTTCCCACTGCGACTGCACCTTGGCGTTGGTCTCCATCTCCGGGTTGGTCTCGGCATACTTGAAGCCAAGTCTGATGAAGTGCGGCAGCAGGTCCTGGAACATCAGGGCGTTAACGCCACGGTTCTGGTAGTCGGGATGTACGGCCACCAGCAGCAGGTCCACGCGGTCGTTCTTGCCTTTCAGTGCCTTAAGCAGATGGTACCATCCGAAGGGGAGCAATCTGCCTTGCGCCTTCTGCAGTCCGCGGCTCAGCGAGGGGAGGGCTATGCCCAGGCCCACCAGGTTGTCGTCCTTGTCCATCACGAACGTGAGCAGGTCAAGGTTCACCAGCCCCAGGTAATAGTCCACGTAGTAGTCTATCTGGCGGTCGGTGAGCTGCGAATACTGGTACAGGTCCTTGTACGCCTCGTTGATGAGTCGGAACAGCTTGTGGCCTATCTCCGCCTTGGCCTTCTTGCGGCTGGTGTATTTCTGTATGCGCAGGTTCAGCTTCTCCTTCACCAGCGAGGCGATGCGGTCGTAGCGTTCGGGTACCTTGTCGGGCACCTGCAGCAGGAACTCCACCCAGTCCGATTCCTTGACGTAGCCGGCTGCCTCCACATGCCCGGCGTAGTAGGGATAGTTGTAATTGGTGGCCATGGTGGAGAGTTCCTCGAACCCTTCCACCAACAGACCCTCGCGGTCCATGTCGGTGAAGCCGAGAGGGCCGACCATCTTGTTCATCCCTTTCCGGCGTCCCCAGTCCTCGGCGGCGTCAAATAGCGCGCGCGACACCTCCATGTCGTCCACGAAGTCCATGAACCCGAAGCGGCATATCTTAGAGTCGCAGCTCCGGTTCACCTGGCTGTTTATGATGGCGGCGATGCGTCCCACGGGCTTGCCGTCGCGGTAGGCCATGAAGTATGCAGCCTCGCAGAAGTCGAACGCCGGGTTCTTGTCCGGCGACAACGCCTCGATGTCGTCGCTGACCAACGGCGGAACGTAATAGTCGTTCCCACGGTACAGGTCTATCTGGAATTGCGTGAAGTCACGTAAAGCGGAACGTGTGGGCTGTATTTGCTTTATCTCTAACATTCTGATTCGTAGGGGTGTGAGGCCGTCATCTGTTGGTGAGCCAGATCAGCAGGGCGGCCATGAACACGATGAACACGCAGATGAACACGTACATCTGGCCCGAGTTGCGCCGCTCCAGGGCCAGCTGCAGGTCGGGGACGCTGCGGTACGGGTGATCGGGGTTCTCGCAGCGGTTGGCTATGCGGCGCAGACGCGGCAGGGTGGTGGGCAGGTGGTCCAGCACCTCGTTCAGCACGCGGCCGTAGTCGCGGATGTCGGCCTGTGTGTCCTGTTGGGTCAGGCTCGACTTCTGCGCGTAGCCCACGTTGATCAGCTTCAGGTTCTCGTTGTACTCGGTGAAGATGATGGTGTCGGGGGTGATGGGATCGTGCACTATGTGGTTCTCCTGAATGTACTCCAGGGCGTCCACGAGCTGGGTCTGCAGGCGGTACACTATCTTGGGCGTGAGCCGCTTCTCGTCTATGAGGCGGCGAAGCGAGTAGCCGTAGATGTCGTCGGTGATGATGGCCGGACCTACGCCCGGCACGTTCTCGAAGTCGTTCACCATCACGATGTTGGGATGCGCCAGGTTGTAGCGCGTGTCGAATTCCTGCTCCAGCATGCGCACGCGCTCCGGGTCGTCGCGATACTCGGGCTTCACGCCCTTCAGCATCACCCATTTGCCGTGCTTGCGCACAGTGTACACGTCGTAGAACTTCTCGCCCCATTCCGGCAGAAGTGTCAGGTCGCTCCATTTCCCCGTCGGGTCGTCGATGGGAATTTGTTTTTCACCCTTGCTGACATACCCCTTCTCCTGGGGTGACATGTCGGGGTGCGAAAAGTCGTGCTGTGTCATCTGTGTATCGTTTAAATGTGGAATGTGCTCTTAATATGTCAATCTGCATAGACTGTCAGCCGAAGCCGGCTGTCAGTCTATCATGTCGAATCCGGTGTACTTCACCAGGCACTCGGGCACCTTGATGCCCTGCGGCGTCTGGTTGTTCTCCAGCAGTGCGGCCACGATGCGGGGCAGAGCTAAGGCCGAGCCGTTCAGCGTGTGGCACAGCTTGGTCTTCTTGTCGTCGCCACGGTAGCGGCACTTCAGACGGTTGGCCTGATATGTCTCGAAGTTGGACACCGAGCTTACCTCGAGCCAGCGCTTCTGGGCCGCGCTCCATACCTCGAAGTCGAAGGTGATGGCCGACGTGAACGACATGTCGCCTCCGCACAGGCGCAGTATGTGCCAGGGGAGGCCCAGCTTCTCGAGCAGACCTTGCACGTGGTCCTTCATCTCCTCTAAGGCGGCATACGAATCCTCCGGACGCTCGATGCGCACTATCTCCACCTTGTCGAACTGATGCAGGCGGTTCAGGCCGCGCACGTCCTTGCCGTAGCTGCCGGCCTCGCGGCGCCAGCAGGGTGAATAGGCGCAGTTCTTCTTGGGCAGCTCGTTCTCGGGGATGATCACGTCGCGGTAAATGTTCGTGACGGGCACTTCGGCGGTGGGAATCAGATAGAGGTCGTCGAGGTTGACGTGATACATCTGGCCCTCCTTGTCGGGAAGCTGGCCCGTGCCGTAGCCGGAAGCCTCGTTCACCACGAAGGGAGGCTCCACCTCAACGTAACCGGCCTTCCAGGCCTCGTCGAGGAAGAACTGTATCAGCGCGCGCTGCAGACGTGCGCCCTTGCCTACGTAGAAGGGGAAACCGGCGCCGGTGACCTTCACGCCTAATTCAAAGTCGATGATATTGTATTTCTTGGCGAGTTCCCAGTGGGGGAGAGCGTCTTCGGGCAGCTCGGGCATCGGGCCGCCGGTCTTTTCGACCACATTGTCTTCGGCCGATGTGCCGAGGGGCACGGTCTCGTTGGGGAGGTTGGGCACGGTCAGCAGGAGCTGCAGCTGTTTGTGCTCGCACTCCTCCAGACGGTCCTGCAGACCTTTGGTCTCGCCCTTGATGCGGGCCACCTCGGCCTTGGCACCTTCGGCCTCCTCCTTTTTGCCCTGCTTCATCAGCGCGCCGATGCTCGCAGCTAATTTCTTCAGCTCCGACGCATCCGTGTCGCACTTGTGCTGAAGCTTGCGGCGCTCCTCGTCTATCTCCAGTATTTCCGTTATAATACCGCGACCGTCAAATCCTTTGACAGCCAGTCTGCCGATCACATATTCCGGATCAGCCTTTATCTGTTGCAATGTCAGCATTGTTGTTGGGTCTTTGAATCCTATCCTTATCAGGGGTCCGGTTATGCGGGCTGTTTCTCCGGCCCGGTTATGAAAGCCGTTTCAGCCTTCCCGGTTCCTTGATAATGATATGATATCCTTTTAAACCGCGAAAATAATCAAAATTTCTGAGATAATGAAATTTAGGATACGTTAACTGACTTAATGGTTTGTGATTCCCGACGTTTTGTAGTATTTTTGCGGTAGATAAAACAGAATGACATGAAAAACCGGATAATAGCCGCGTGCGCGTTGGTCGCGATGGGCGGCGTTGCGGCTTGCGGAGCTAAGGCTTACGGAGCTAAGGCTTACGGAGCTAAGAAGAGTCAGATCAATCCCGACCGACAGAAGTATGAGGTGTTCGTTGACAGCGAGGGCGTGATGCGCCGCAGCGACAACAAACAGGAGGTCAGCTATTATGGCACGAACTATACCGTTCCATTCGCATATTCCTACCGGGCGTTGGGTTATGAGGGCAAGGACCGCAAACACGCCATTGACCGGGATGTCTACCATCTGGCCCGCTTAGGTCTGAATGCGTTCCGTCTGCATCTGTGGGACGCCGAACTGGCCGATTCAGTCGGCAACTTGGTGCAGAGCGAGCACCTGGACCTGTTGGACTACCTTATCGCCCAGCTGGAGAAGCGCGGCATCGACATCGTGCTTACCGCGCAGACCAATTTCGGCAACGGTTATCCGGAAAAGGATGCCGACACAGGCTCGTTCACCTACGACTACGACAAGTGCGACATACATTTCGATCCTGCCGCGCGTGCCGCTCAGGCGCGTTATCTGCAGCAGCTGGTCAAGCACCGCAATCCGTATACAGGCCGCACTCTTGCCGACGACAAGGCCGTAGTGGCCATCGAGATCAATAACGAGCCATGTCACAAGGCATCTAAAAAGAGCGTGACGGAATACATCGACCAGATGTCGGCCGCGCTGCGCAAGGGCGGCTATAAGCGTCCTATATTATATAATGTGACGCACAATCCCGACGTGACCTCAGCCTACTACGATGCCAAGGACATTCAGGGTACCACCTATCAGTGGTATCCCACCGGGCTGGTGGCCGGCCATGAGCGCAAGGGTAACTTTCTGCCGGCGCTGGACAACTACACCATTCCATGGGAGGACACGATTCCGGCATACAGGTACCTGGCCCGCGCCGTCTATGAGTTCGACCCGGCCGACGTGCTCTATTCCCATTTATATCCGGCCATAGCGCGCACTTTCCGCGGGAAGGGATTTCAATGGATCACACAGTTTGCCTATGATCCCATCGACCTGGCGCAGTATAATATGGAATACCCCACTCATTATATGAACTTAGCCTACACGCCGGCCAAGGCCCTGAGTCTGATGATAGCAGCCGAGACGGCCCGCGAGACGCCCCGTGGCGCAGACTACGGCAAATATCCCGCCAACACTAAGTTCGGCCATACCCGCGTGTCGCACGACCCCGACCTGTCGGTGTTCAACTCTCCGCAGAAATTCATATACAGCAATTCTACCGAAGATAATCCCGTCTGTCCCGACAGTCTGGAAATGGTGGCCGGTCACGGTTCGTCGCCCGTGGTGCAGTACGACGGCACCGGAGCGTATTTCCTTGACCGGACCGTGCAGCCTGGCGTCTGGCGCATGGAGATAATGCCCGACGCCGACATATTGGACGATCCGTTCGGCAACACGTCCCTCAACGATGCCAAGATCGTGGCCGTTGACCGTCCGCACCGGATAAAGCTGAACCTGCCCGGACTGCGCCGCGACTATACATTATATAAGGTGACGGCCGACAACGAGGCCGAGAAAGTGGGTCGCCGCGCCGCCGTGCTGCCGGGTATCTATCTGGTGGTGGCCACAGGCATCGAGCCTGATATGGATCTGCTCATGGAAGAAAAGATTGCGGGCAACTTAGGTTTCACGGAATTCGTGAAGCCGGAACCGACGCGCGTTCCGTTGGCATTGCTCTCGCCGAAGCAAGGTGACGTGAACCTTGACGTCAACATGATTCCCGAAAGCTGGGATTTCTCGTTCAATTACGTCAACCCTAACTGGTACGACCCGGTGCATTATAAACTTGACATACGTAATGACAAGCCCGACAGTCGCACCGTAATACGCCGCCGTGTCGGTGACAAGATAGCGAAAGTGCCCGAAACGGTAAATCCGACGCAACTCAAGGTGGCGTTCCTGACCATGAATCCGGCCGACAGTTACGGCGCCACCGATTTGCCCGGCGCGGACGCAAAGGTGTCCGTAGTGTCTCGCAACGGCTACACGTACTCGGCGCCGATGACGTTCGTGGCCGTGGAACCGACCGCAAATATCCCGGCGGCTTCGGCTGTCGCGACGATAAATATCAAGGACCTGACGCCCGACACCGGTGTGATAATGCCGGCGCCATATCCTGTGACGGTGACCCGCGAGATACCTAAGACCGACATTCCGCTTGGCTCGTTTCGCGACATCGAGTTTATCCAGCTCAATCTTCCGACCCGTAAAGGCACCTATCTCATCAAGGATATCTGGCTGGAATAATCCTGTCGAAAATCAGTAAAATTTGCGTCGCTTCGGAAAATATTTCGGAGCGGCGTAACAATTTTCAGCGGAGAAGGTTCAATCCAGCTCTTGTAATTAACAGAATTATATAAATATTAACATTTATTGATTACACGGACTATCAACGACTTAAACGGATAAGTAAAGGAAATTTGAAAAAATATCGTCGTAGGACTTGACAACGGCTGAAAAACATACTAATTTTGCATTCGCGTTTCGGGGGCAACACCCCGGGAACCGCAAGGAGAACAATGACATTTTGCCACAAGACAGAGCAGCGTAAAAAGT
>ERZ1026968.95-NODE-95-length-51247-cov-7.847613_pt1 | contig 51247 bp, 45 predicted proteins | sample MGYA00519295_ERZ1026968 | MGnify/ENA primary metagenome ERZ1026968 (study PRJEB26926, sample SAMN06164480) | human gut metagenome | biome: ENVO:00009003; feature: ENVO:2100002; material: ENVO:00002003 | host: Homo sapiens | place: USA | collected 2012 ...
GTGGGCTCGGGATGTGTATAAGAGACAGTCCCTCTATACTTGAATTGTATTTCGCAAGACTGAGGGTCAGGACGACATGAGGCTGCCATTCAGTTTCCAGCTGTTCGATGGCGAGTCCCTTGAAAAGTTCCTTCTTCCCTTCGAAATACGCCTGGATGGTTGAAAGCAGCAGGCTCTTGCCGAAGCGCCGGGGCCTTGACAGGAAAACACAATTGCTGGACTTGACAAGTTCATAGATAAAATCTGTTTTATCTATGTAAATGTAAGATTGCTTGCGCAGCTTTTCGAAGCTTTGCACGCCGATTGGGTATCGTATAATATTGTTTTCCATGTCAAGTCCGGTATTTTCCACAAAGTTAACGCATTTGCCCCATTAATGCAAATCGTAGGCAATATGAGGTAAGCCATATGTAAAAAGTTTGTTATCCGGATAAATTATGTTATCTTTGTCAGATATTGGTAAACATACAAATAACAATAGCACTATGAGGAAAATGATTCTATTGCTGTCTATGGCATTTGCATGTATGTCGATGGTGGCTGGAAATCCGGACATGATTGTAACGCAGAACGGCGAAAGCATCCAGGCATATAATCTGGACGATTCAGGAGCTTATTATTATTACTCCCTTACAGAGGAGGTTGACGCATCCATCAAGAAGATTGCTAAGAAGGACGTGCTGATTATCAAGAAGTCTGACGGCACAAAAATCGATCCGCAGGGAAACACCACCGTTTCGGCTCAGACCACAGGACAGGAGGCTCCTAAAAATCCCGATGCACATGAGTCCGTGACCGTGGATGCCATCGAGCCGGATTTTGTTGCCATACACATGAAGAAGCAAAAGAAAGAGCCGCATTGGGAGATTCCCGAGTTTCCTGAGCGTGACGAGTATTTCGTATCTGCAGCCGACAAGGACGGACATGTATTGAAATTCCGCCTGTTATCTAAGGAGGATAAGACGATTGCCGTAACAAAGAATATGGAATTTATCGAGAAGGACGGCAAGATTCAGAAAAAAGACAAGAAATACGAGGAGACTACTTATATCATACCGGAATATGTGCGTGTCGGTGACACCGTATACACAGTTACGGAGATAGATTACGGAGCTTTTGAAAGTTGCAAGAAGGTGACGGAAGTCGTTTTTCCGAATATCCTCAAAACAATACGGCCTTTAGCATTTGCCTATTCCGTTAGTAGAGTGAATTTAAAGAGAATAGTACTTCCCGAAGGTCTGGAAACGATTGGGAAAGTAGCATTTATTGGGGCTGGCTCATATCCATTCGAGCAACTATACATTCCGAAATCGGTTAAGGAAATTGGAGCAGATGCATTTCTATACATGGGGCCAAAAACAAGTTACAGAGGATACACGCAGTGCAACATAACCTCACTGCCGGACTTTGTCACGGTCGGCAATTGCACCTCCTACGGAATAGACGAAGAGGCCGTTGAAGATTACCAGCGACGTAACTCAGCTCGATAGACCCCGATAGTGTTAGGGTCATCACGAAAATAAAGAGAGGCGAACGATTGTCTCTTTTTTGGTTGTAAATAGATTTTTGGTTGTAAATAGATAGGGTGTCTTATTCTTCGGTTTTCCAGGCTGTGATGTTGCGGGTCTTAGTGCTGAAGGTGATGCCGAGATTTACGACAGGACGCGGGTCGCCGGCAAACTGACGGGCATAGTCCTTCTTCTCGATTTGGGCTAACGCATCCTCGGGCGTGCCGTCACGCTTCAGCTCGATGATGTAGATGAAATTGCGCATGCTCAGCAACAGGTCGATGCGGCCGTCGGACGTGTGCCACTCCGGCCGGGCATCCACACCTATCAGCATGAAGATGATGAACAGGTTGTTTTCGTAATGCAGTTCGGTGGCCTTGTCGGCGAATTCGTACGGAATGCCGGCCATGAACGTGCGCAGGCGCTCCATCGCCTCGTCGATGCGTTTAGTCTCAAGCAGCTTCCTGACATCCCGTACATTCCGGGCCACCCGGTCGCCGTCCTTGTCCACATAACAATCGGACAGATTCTGGAAAAGTCCCTTGCGTACCTCTAAGTTGGGGATGCCCAGATGGAAAAGGTCTGGATCCTCGTATCCCTTGATGGTCAGATAACCTGTCTGATAAAGCAGGGCTGTGGGCTTGGTATTTGAGATGTCGTTTGACGACAGGGTGCGGACCTCGACGGTCTCGTCAAACATATCCGGCAGGAAACTTCCGCTTTTCTGAATCTGACGTATCAGGAATTCCGGCGTGCCGCTCTGGAACCAGTAGGCACCGATCTCAGCGTCGTTCAACGCCCATAACAGACTGAACGGGTTATAGATGTCCGGACTTGTCTTTGCGAAATGATATCCGTCGTAATTGGCCTTCAGCAGTGCGAGGGCGCCGTCGCGGTCGGTGTCGTATTCCTGCGCGAGTCTTTCGATTCCATGCCGGAAATTATCGGTGATCTCGCGGTCGGTTATGCCGCATATAGCGGCGTATTCCCGGTTGAGGGAAATATCCTGAAGGTTGTTCAGGCCGGAGAAAATGGTCATCTTGCTGAAACGGCTCACGCCTGTCAGCATAGTGAAGCGGATGTACTGGTCCAGGTCCTTGATGTTGACGTATATTGATTTCAGCAGCAGGCGGTGCGCCTCGCTTCGTTCGGGATCGTGCATGGTCTCGATCAGCGGATGGTCGTATTCGTCCACAAGAATCACCACCGGCTTGCCGGACGCGAGATATGCTGCCCGTATGATGTTTTCGAAACGGGAAGCAAGATTGGTGGCCTGGATTTTTACATCATACTGCTGTTCCCATATCAGAAACTGATTGTTGAGAATCTCCTCAAGACTTCCCTCTATACTTGAATTGTATTTTGCAAGACTGAGGGTCAGGACGACATGAGGCTGCCATTCCGTTTCCAGATGTTCGATGGCGAGTCCCTTGAAAAGTTCCTTTTTCCCTTCGAAATAAGCCTGGATGGTGGAGAGCAGCAGGCTCTTGCCGAAGCGCCGGGGCCTTGACAGGAAATAACATTTGCCAGTGTGGACAAGATTGTAGATTAAATCGGTCTTATCTACATACAGATACGAAAGTTTACGGAGAGATTCGAAACTTTGCACACCGATGGGATATCGTATAATATTGTTTTCCATGTCAAGTCCAGTATTTTCCACAAAGATAACGCATTTGCCCCATTAATGCAAATGGGGTGTCATTTGCCTGCATCGTTTTGTATAGGGATGAGGAGCGAGATATTTGACCGGGACAACAAAAAAAGAGAGGCGAAAGATCGTCTCTCTTTATTCGTGGTCATACGGGGATGACGGTTATTTCGCCGGGCGCGGATAGTTGTCCTTCTCGCAGCGCTTGGTCATCTTTTCGATTCGTGCCTTGGTCTCGGGATGGGAGGAGAACATTTTGGAGATGTAGGAACTTTTCTGGTTGCCCTCCATGGCCTGCAGCTTTTCAAACGCCATCACCATTCCCCAGGGGTTCTTGCCTTTGGACACCAGGAAGTCATATCCGCAGTCGTCGGCTTCGTTCTCCTGTTTCTGTGAGTATTTGGCGTTGATCAGCGACTGTGTCAGCGTTCCGAGCTGGGAGTCGGACAGAGCCGCGGCGACTCCGCCGGCCGATGAAATGCCGTCTTTCAGCGCATCGGTAAGGAGCGAGGTCTTGAAGGCGTTCTTGGAGTGATGTTTCAGTACATGGCCTATTTCGTGGCCGATTACTCCGAGAAGTTCGTCGTCGGTCATCTTGTCCATCAAGGCGGCGAATACGCGCACGCTGCCGTCGGGACATGCGAATGCGTTAACGTCCACCACGTTGTAGACCTTGAAGTTCAATGGAATTCCGTCGGCTTCCGTGATGCCCGCGGTCAGCTTACGCAGGCGTACTGTATAGGGATCGTCCTCGGGCAGCACGGGGTTGTGCTTGTCCATCCAGTCCACGGATTCCTTTACGTATGCGGCCATCTGCGCGTCAGTCAGGGTCAAGGCCTTCACGGCCTTCGCTCCGCCGCTTATGGCTTTCTTCAGGTTGAACTGAGCGGATGCCGGTGCGGCTCCAACCAGTACCACCAGTAGCAAAAACAGTTTGAAATTCAGTTTCATAACTTATGTTAGTTATTGACGTTGATTATATCGAGTCTGATTTTTACTGCAAAATTAACGCATTTGTCCGGTTAATGCAAATCCGCGGGCTTATGGCCGTACAGACTGTAGAGGCGACAAGCAGCATGAACTCAACTTCGAAGAATCCTTATTCTATTTTCCAAATGTAAACCTTATACCCAAGTTCAGATTGAAATTCAATGGCTTTTCTTTATAAATCGTACGGATATCCGTTCCGTCATTGAAATAGTAGCTGATTCCGGGTTCAACGAATATACTCATTGATTTTACAAGATTGCATTGAACTCCTACCGAGGCATTAACCGACCATTGCATAGGCTTTTCTGACAGATTTTCCGATACACTTCCCTTCTTTTTATTATCAAGAATGAAGTCCTTATCAAGTTTTGCAGAAACGCATTTCTCTGCAAGCACACCTGCCGATGCATACAGATCCAATCTTTTCCACGAAAGGACACGGTATTTCAGATTGAGAGGAATGCCGATATAATGCAGCTTTTGTTCGCCGGTATAATAATGGCTCTCGCTCCCTTCCCTGACATCAGAGGTAAGATTGGCATAACTCAGGCCTGTTTCTATGCCGAATCTTTCGTTGAAATTATAAGTAAATGAAATTCCGGCCCGTATGGGAAGGCGATGTTTGATGTCCGTTTCAATGTCTTTGCCCTGATTAAAGAGAAGAATACCTAACAATGGCTTGTCAGCCCAGTCCGAATCATCAGGTCCGACTGTGGCTTCTACAAATGAATCACCTTTTGAATTGTAGTTCAATGCAGAACCGGTTCCACCCGAACTGTATATGGAAACGGATACATTGTCAGAAGTTGACACTTTTTTAGGTATTGAAGCGATGTAGCCATTATCAGTCTTCGAAGGGAACTGTTGCTTTCCGATACGCTCAACACTTTCCGGGGTGTCATTGGTTTTAACCGGATTTTCTTCGACCACAGATGGATTATTCCGATTTTCATCAGTATGATTATCGGCTGTCTCCGCCTGCACTTCCGTCTGCACGGATGGCAGGGCCGGCGACATACCGGAGTCATGCGCCGGAAGCATGTTTTGAGCAATCAGAGTTTTAGGCACATGTTTGTCCCGAACAGTGTGAGCAATTATGTTCTGCGTGCTATTTTCCAAACTGCTCGCAGGATTATCGGTTGTTTTCGTCAGCAGTGGTGCCCGGGATGCTCCCTGTTTTATATTGATTAAATAAACGCCCAGTGATATGACAACTGCAATCATTGCGGCGGCAGGGATACTCCTTTTTACCCATATCATCACAGGACGCTTCATCGGACGGGAAGTTGATGAAGTTTCAGCCCGTTGTGATTCTATGGCATCCCACAGATTTCTCGGCTCGTCGATTTCGTAGTCGGACATTCGGTCATGGACTTTTTGTAGCCAATCTTCGTTCATAGTAATATGGGTGTTAAGAGTTATATTGCCTGATTTTAGTTGCTAATAAAGATTTAGCGCGGTGCAACTGTGAGGCTGAAGTGCTTTCTTTTATGTCAAGCAATTTTGCGATTTCCTTATGGCTTTTGTTTTCAATGACATATAAGTTGAATATTGTTCTGTATCCATCGGGCAGTTCCCGTATGAGTCTGAATAAAACTGACGAAGGCAGTGCGTCTACGTCCGGTTCTTCATCCGGTTTGTCATGCTCCTGTTCCGATATTTCAACAAATTCAAAGCGATTGTTTTTTTGAATAAATTTCAATGTTTCATTCAAAGTGATTCTCGTTACCCATCCTTTGAGAGAACCTTTTCCACGATATTCAAATGAAAGACTACCTGAAAATATCTTTAAGAAACTGTCCTGAAGAACGTCTTTTACATCCTCATCATTAACGATATAACGGGAGCATATAGCTGCAAGATACCGGATATATGTGGAATATACCGTTCTCATAGCCATAGGATCGCCTTGTTTGACAAGGTTAAGAAGCTGTTCCTCGTTGTCAGTTTCTATGGATACCACCGGACCTTAGATTTATAAGAATGGCTCGGGAGAAACGGTTATAAGACATCCGTTTCTCCTTCGCCAATAAGTGTTCGCGTATTTTTTTACTTTACCGTTACGGAGAGAGTACCTGTTTTCTTGTCCTTGTCGGTGACTGTAATGGTGGTGGTTCCGGCTTTTACGCCCTTTACCGCGACTTTGTCATCCGTTACCGAAGCTGTGGCTATTTCCTGATTCTCCACTGTGGCGATATAGGGGCTCTCGCCACCCGTTATAGTAACGGTCTCATCAGCGTCGACATCTATTGACAGAGCAGGCTTATCAAATCCGAGACCTGAAACACTGACTGCTATTTCACCTTTAAGGCTCTTGGCATCGGTAACAACGACAGTCGTTGTGCCTTCCTCGACACCGGTTATGGTAATCGTGTTGTCGTTTACACTTGCCGTAGCGATTTTGGCATCGCCCGATGCGACGGTGTAGGGAGCCGTGCCCTCACTTACCGTCACTGTTGCGGTTGCACCGGGTGCCACTGCTACCTCGACAGGGTCGAACTTGAGTCCGGAGCCTTTGGGATCATCGTTGTTGTCGCAGGATGTCACTGCAATAGCTGACACGCAGGCCAGCATGGCAGCGGTAAGTTTGAAGAACTTTGATATTTTCATCTTAGTTGTTTGTTTATAGTTGAAACTTATTTCCTGAGAGCTCTCATTTTATTAAATCTCCCTTTTGCAAAATCTTGCATCGGAAAGATGATTTCCGGCTGTTTTATTCTATGCCTTTGGAATGCTGGATATTATTTGCATCGATTTCTTGCTTTATCGGGCGCATCTTTATCTCAAACTCAGCAGATTTTTCGCCTGTAAAGGACTTCCACTTAAGTTTGATTCTGGCCTTGCCGGCGTCGGCCCCAGGCAGTTTGTTAAGATTAAACGCTATCAAAGCGTCTCCCCAGCTTCCGTTATCGTCTCCTTTGGCATCGTGTCTTAATTCAAGTTCATAGGGGTCTTCCGGATTGGTTCCGGTCACAAGATTAAGAACGTGGGTAGCATGTGGATAACTCCAGAGAGTGCGTATCCGCAGCGTCAGATAGCCGTCCTCAGCCACAGTAACCCAATCCTGCACGATTTCAACGGGATCATTTCCAAACTTGGCGGCATCTTGCTCACCCAGAGTTTCCACCGGTAATTTGGTGCGGATGCTGTCAAGCCAGTTGACTTCGACATTCCTTGTTTTTTTGTCTTGTGGCGAAACATTAGTTTCCGTATAGTTCACAAGGGCTCTGACTTCTTTTGTCCCGAAAGGAGAAGACTTCAGATTCGTCGGTACTAACTGTGTCTCGTCGTCGAGTTGCATTATAAAGCTGCCATCGGCATTAGGACATACGGTAACAAGTGCCGTCGGCCTCAGCAACTCGGAAGAATCGTCGTCATTGAGACATGATGGAAGCATCATGAGCAGCACAACTCCGACGACAGATAATAAAAGATGTTGTTTTGCCATATCGCTATGATTTTATTGGTTGTTCTATTATATTAAATCCGCCGATAATGAAAACCTTGCACCGGATAATAAAAAATTCTTTAGACACAAAAAAAGAGACTGCCTGAAAGCAATCTCTCTTGTGACGCCGGAGGACGCAGGGCTATTTCTATATACGCGCTGATTTACATAGGTTTAGTAAATCAGTAGAGAGACTGCTCCCTAATGCCTCATTCTGTGATTTAATGTTCTTCTCCGAAATAATATTTCAGTGTTGCAATATATCGTTTTTTATTTAGGGGGGGATTGGTTGATGATTAATTTTGTCAAATCTCCTACGATATTCCCCCTGATAGGCCCCGTTTACGGACTATCAGGGGGAACATAATACTCTGTGGACGGAATTTCTATAAAGAAACCCAATGATTAAAGAGACTGATTTACCCTATAATTTGATCTTGTCTCCTGATTTATCACTTTCTGATTACTGCATACCTTGCCCAAATAGTATCAGTGCCTGTGCAACGGTCTAAACTATTCAGGCGAAGTCGATATGGATGACGGTCATGAGGGATACCGTCAAACACAGAAGTTTCACCTTTTCTTCCATCAATGCCTGCTGCAATCATCATGCTGACCTCGTCAATAAGTCCGGCATCAAGGAATCCACCATTTATATAGCCGCCCCCTACAATGGCAACTTTTGTGATACCAAATTCTTGGCAAAGCATTTCCATAGCCCGTGCAAGATCAATTTCCCCTTCGCCTGCTGCAACCCACGATATACCTTTGGAACGCATATCCGCAAGATATGAGTCTGATACATTCCCGCTGCAAATACACAATACAGGATAACCGTCAGCATGAGCGGCACACCACTGAAGGCTTCCCTTGGTATCCATCACGATAGTATATTGGTCAGACTGCCTTGCGATGTGGAATGATTCACGGCTGAATGACAACAGTTCTGGGTTCGAGTTTTCTCCACCGACAGCCGTACATTCCAGTGCCGCGGTAGTTCTGCCTGTCAGTTTAGAACACTTGCCAAGAGAATCGAGCGCGGTATAATATTCCTCACCACTGATTTGTGCCATTACGGGGCAATCAATCCGCCCGTCAAGCGACATCATCATGTGGCTAATGATATAAGGTCTTTTCATCTTTTTATTTGAATAATTCAATTATTAATACGTGCTTTACTCGTACTTACGATATAGGCTCCGGATAAAACTAATATTCCTGCCAATGGCATAAACCATGAGAATGTGTCCTGCCCTATGGCGATAGCGGTTATAGACGCAACCACTGGCTGGAGATTCATATATACGCTAACGGTTGTGGCTCTTATTCGCTTCATTCCTAACGGCATCAAAAAATATCCCACGGAGGTTGCAAAAATCACCACAAAGCCTAATTCAGAAATAGCCGTCCAGTTCCAGTTGTGCGTAAACAATCCGTACTGAAGTATGTCAGGCACTCCAATCGGAATCAATATAGCGGCTGTGAACAGAAACATCCATTTCATCTGTGTGACTGCGGAATATTTTTGTGCCACAGAACGCATAATAATCAGATATACAGAGTATGCGATGATACTTGTCACCGCCAGCCCTATGCCCAAAAGGTTGTTTGAACCGGTATTGCTTTTTGCCTTGACAACCAGTATCAAGGCTCCGAGTACCCCAACAGCCACACCAATCGTTTTCTTGCCGGTTATCGGTTCTTTTAATAATACCGCTGCAAGAAGCATGACACTGACAGGACTGAGAGCAACAATAAGTGAGAAATACACCGGACTTGTATATTGCAAACTGAGTGCAGTGAGATATTGCGACACAATAAATCCCAATATACCACCCAATGCTATGATACCCTTGTCTTTCAACGGCACGTGTTCTTTGGGCAGAAAACATTGTATAATCCAAAAGACGACCGCTGCCCATATCGTCCTTGTAACCATATAGGATAACGGGGTCATCCAGTTATCAAGCAACGATTTCGTAATAGGGACATTCAATCCGAAAATGATGTTTGCCCCAAGAACAGCGGCGTGTCCTTTGATTTTTGAAATCTGTTCCACCATACGTGCCACAGGTTATTTGCCCAGACTTGTAAGGAATGTCACTGTTTCAGGGTCATAATGAGAGAAGAACAGGCTCTCAGCCTTATCAAGTCCGGCAATAACATTCATGTCTTCATCAGAAAGCGTGAAATCGAACACATCCATATTCTGAGCCATACGCTCTTTGTGAGTGGATTTAGGTATGACGATCACACCACGCTGTATGAGAAAACGGAGAGCTGTCTGGGCCACACTTTTTCCGTATTTTTCTCCGATAGCGGTCAATTGCGGATTTGTGAAGAAGTCATTGCGACCTTCGGCGAAAGGTCCCCATGACATAATCTGACATCCGTATTTCTTCATGATTTCCTGTGGCACACGCTGTTGGTTAAAAACATGTGTCTCAACCTGATTGACCATCGGCTTGATTTCACTGAATTCAGCGATGTCGATGAAACGGTCGGGATAGAAATTGCTTACGCCGATGGCACGGACTTTCCCCTCTCGATATGCTTCCTCCATAGCACGGTATGTGCCGTAGTAATCGTTGAAAGGCTGATGAATGAGGAGCAGGTCGATATAATCGGTGCGGAGTTTGCGCAGCGACTCATCAATAGATGCCTTTGCCTTTTCGTAACCGGCATTGGAAATCCACACTTTCGTTACTATGAACAGTTCATTACGGGGAACGCCGCACTTTGTGACAGCATTGCCTACACCTTCTTCGTTCTGATATGCCTGTGCGGTGTCAATCATCCTGTAACCTACGCTGATAGCATCGGCCACACATCTTTCACACTCTTCCGGAGTAACCTGATATACGCCGTAGCCCAATACCGGCATTTCGACTCCGTTGTACAATTTGATAGTTTCCATATCTTACTGTTTATTATTTATGCTTATTTATAGATGAAACATAAAGTATTTGTGTCTCACCTATAAGTGCCTCGCCTACTAATACTTCATTAATAAATGGCCGTATGCCTCGGCCGTATCTCTTAGAGTTATGCCTTTGTCATGTGCGGTGCGAATCACTTTTACAGCATAACCTTTTTCCTGTCCCTTCCCGGTGATTCCACTCGGATTCATACATACCATGCCTATGGCTGAGACTTTTATTTCACCTAATCATCTTGTATGCATTATTATATCAGTTTATTGTCGTTCAACCATGCCGCAATCTCGTTGTCAGCAGTCGCCACACGGCTTCCACGTATTGCAAGACCTTTTTTCACATCTGAATCAGGACAAAACTTTACGATGTCCTTTTCGCTATGTCCCAGTCCGCTCCCTTCATGGGTACAGAATGGAAGAATTGTCTTACCGGAGAAATCATACGATTCAAGAAATGTACATACACACATCGGCATTGTACCCCACCAGTTGGGATAACCCAGAAATACCATATCATACTCTCCGATATTGTCTATCGACGATTTCAACTTTGGGCGAGCATTGGTGTTAAACTCAAGCATTGCCACATTTGTCGTCTCGGTATAATCTTCCGGATAATCGCTCACGGTTTCAATACGGAATATATCTACATCAAGATATACAGCTATTTTATTAGCCATAGTTTCCGTATTACCAATGGATAAATCCTTGATTATACCATTCACATAGTTCTCGCCTCGACGGGAATAGTATGCAATCAATGTCTTACCCATGATTTCATCTTTTATTTTTATGTTGCAAAATTAGTTGGTTTATGGCAGTTGATTGTTTCAAAAATAACGTGTATTTTTTCACAAAAAGCGCAAATCGTTTTGCCGGTTAAGAAGAATTGGCTATTTTTGGAGAATGGAAAATGGCAATCATATCGAAATCGTATATTCCACCTTGTTTCATCTGATATGTTCAGTGAAATTCAGTGGGTGGTGTATCCATTTGTTATGTCTTTCAGGAGAGGGATGCTTTTCATATAACGGACGCAATTTTAAGATAAAAAGGAATGATGCCGTTGTAATCACTAACCCGGAATCAGTCTCTATCGGAAGACAGTCAGAAGACCTTCAGGTCGAAATCCTTGCAGCCCCTCAGGATTTTCTGAACAATCAGCTGCCGGCAAATCATTATGGAATAGGAGGTGGCATAAGTTTATTTGACAATCCGGTAATTCCCCTGACAGATGAGAACGCACGGATTCTGCTGACAGATATGCGCAATATCAGAGCCCGCCTTTCAGATACGGGACATTTATTCTACAGGGAACTGCTGGGGAGCCTTGCCTTGACAATGATTTACGACCTTTTTCATTTCCATGCGGAGAATCACGCATCGGTATTTGCAACAAATCGCAGTCTTTATGTTGTAAAAAGTTTGATGGCATTACTTGACAGTGGCAGAAGCAAAAGATATCGGAAGGTGTCATATTATGCAGCTCAACTCAATGTTTCGGTAAAATACCTTTCAGACACCATAAAACGACAGACCGGGAAAAGTGTAACATATTATATTGACAGATATACCGTTCCTATGGTGATTGAATATTTAGACAATCCCAATCTCTCCATAACACAGATTGCTGATGAGATGAATTTCGCCTCGGTATCATATTTCAGTCGTTATGCAACAAAGCATTTGGGAGTTTCTCCTCAAAAATACCGTCAGTCTCTTAGACCGATGGAATGATGGGGTTTCCAAACTGAAACAAACGTGCAATCATCGAATTATGACTACACGTTTGAATCTAAAAAGAATGTAATCAAGATTGATTGCCAAATCCATAGTTCAAAAGGCAGTTCCTCATATAGTCAACTAAATTGAACTCCTAGAAGGCAGGTTTTTATTCAATACAATGATTAAATGTTGATAGAAAGTGTGCAGACTACCCTTTTTAACGCATACGGTGGGGCATTTGCGCTGCCGATAACAAAAAAAGAGACTGCCTGAAGGCAATCTCTCTTGTGGTGACCCCGGAGAGGTCGGGATATATCGTTGTAACTAAGTAGTATCCAGAATATTGTAATGCCGTCCTATCCGTTGTTCACGAATTGCACACGACACAATTTCAATGTTCTTCCCCATTGTTTCCATTGAGGTATTGCAAAGTTACAAAATTTTCTTCAATTGTTAGCGTTACTATATTCTAATTCTTTTCACGTGTTGTGTGATTATAAGTTATAAAATTTTTGTGCCTCATTTCGACTTTGCATTAAGTTTAATAATATGTCATCCTTACTTAATTTGGATTTATGGCCACACATATCCTGTCTTATCTTTAGTATTAGGTTTAGCCATACATCCATCATCAACTTAATATCTCCAGGATTGTTAGTAGAGATGTCAAAGAAATTATTAAATGCATAAAATACACTATCAGATCCATAAAGTAATATATCTCTTTTTAAATCAACCATCTTTTCTGCCAGATTTTCATCTGAAGTTTTTCCTGCTTTTACTGTTTTTAAGATATTGAAGAATAATGTCACCACTCCAGCATAGGCAAGATATTTCTTTTCAGATAATTGATTTTCCATAATTTTAATTCGTTCCGTTTTTCGATGTATAATGTAACCCATGAAAGCTACCACGGCTGGAACTAAAACGGCTAAAATTGCTAATATCAAATCTTTATTGTCATTCATATATTCTTAAACAATTAAATAGATGATTTCAAATCTCAAAACTGGTTAATACAAATAATGGCAATACTTGTATCCGTCCATTCAATATGTTCTTTTTTCGAGTTAGTGATAACAAGTAGATTGTCGCAGTGGAGTTCTTCGGCGGCTTCGACAAGGGCATCGAGTTCGCGTTTGCGGGTTCTCTCGGACGTCATATCGTAGCAGACTTGGATTAGTTGCTCTACTCTTGCACCTTTACGGGTGACGAAGTCAATCTCTTTGTCGTTGCGGGTGCGGTAATAGAATAGCGTTTGTCCGGGAATATAGCCACGGCGCAGGAGTTCTACAAAGACTTGGTTTTCCAACAGTCTGCCGAGGTTTTCGCTTAGATTGAACGCTGTGCTTTGCACAAAACCGTTGTCAACGACATATACCTTTTTCGGAGCCTTGTTCATCAGTTTCAACTTGTTGTTGAAGCGAGGCAAATAGAAGAACAGGTAAGGCTCGTTGAGATAGTCGCAGAATTTCTTTGTAGTCGCCACGCTTGACATACCCAGTTCACCTGCAAGTTCGTTAGCAGAAATCGGATTGCAGAAGTTTGACAACAGATATGTGGCAAGGTTGTATAGATCGTTTGTGTTCCTTACTTTATGCCGTTGTGCGACATCTTTCAGCAGGATTGAATCAAACAATGTGGAAAGATAGCTCTTGGTTATGCTACGGGAAGGGATTGTTTCAGGATATCCGCCGTTTCGCATATAGTCATCAGCCAGCATTATTGCCTGTGCCGCCTGTTCCTCCCGGTCGGTGCTTATGTTTTTCCAACTCATGGTTTCGTCAAGGCTGAAAGGCAACATCTCAATCTGGAGATAACGCCCCGTCAGAACAGTCGCCATTTCACTGCTCAACATTTTTGCATTACTACCGGTTATTATCAGATTCTTTCCGCGACGGTAGAGTTTGCTTACCCACAAATCCCAATCAGGAAGATTCTGAATTTCATCAAGCAGCATGAAATCGTAATCGGGGTAGACATCATCAAGAGCCGACATTGCCAGATCCTCGTCCCATTTTTCAAGTAACTGGTTATCATCAAAGTTGAGGTAGGCAAAATTCTTGCCTTGCAACATCAGCAGGGCAAAAACAGATTTACCTACGCGGCGAGGGCCGGTTATAAGCTTGATAAGCGGGTTCTGTAAAAGTTCGTCAGCGTCATACTTAGTACGCCGTTGCTGATAAGGGCGCGACAACAATTCGTCGCGTTCCGCCCGCTGATTCAATATCGTTGTTTTCATTACAGTCCGTTTTAGACTGCAAATATAGCGGTTTTTATTCAATTAAACCACTGTATTGAATAAAATAGCTATTTTTTATTCAGTATGTCAAGGAATGGTGATTAAAAAGCATATAATTCACATTCTCAATGACGGCTCCGGTATTGCCAATCAATGATTGCCGCGACGGGCGCCTTGACGGGATGGCATAGGCTTAGCGTCTTCGGTGAGTTTGAGTTCGATGTCGTTTGACAGTTCAATCTCGTAGCCGCCACGTTTGCGTGATATCTCTACTATCTTTTGCCCGCGATAGTTGGCGGCAACATAGTTGGATATAGCAGCGGGGACGAGTGCGTCAGGAACGGAATTGCCACGAGCGGCCTTAATTTCCTTCCAGTCGCCGTTCTCACGGAAATCTATTTCTGCGCCGCTATTTAGCTCGACCTCGTATTCCATGCCTCGCCGGCCTTGCTCTTTCTCGGCTTTTCTTATTTCATCGCCGGGAAAATTCTTAGCCAGGAATGTCTTTGCCGTCTTAGGCAGATCGGATTGCGTGATTGGAGTGCCGGCGTACATCATGGCCGTCACTGATGCTACGATGGACAGCAGCAACAAACTGAGGATTCTTTTCATGTCTTATTGGTTTTATTTAATTTGAAGATATCATACAGGTTATTGAATGATTCAATATATTTCCGGCCGACAGGAATAGTTCTGTCGGAATTACGTACATAAATTTTCCTGTTTGAGAACTTGTCTATTGCATTGAGAGATACGATGAATGATCTGTGTACTCGCATAAACTTGTCGGCCGGCAATATCGACTCCATTTCCTTCATGGTTATTTGCGACAGAACCGTCTGCAAACCGCGCCGGAACACCTTCACATAATTATCCATCGCTTCTATAAATGTTATATCATCAATATCGACGATAACATTTTTATACTCCACTTTCAGAGTTATTATGTCACGTTGTGGCTTGGAAGCATCTTTGCCGAGCCATCTTACAGCTTTCTCCATAGCCCTTTCAAACCGTGGATAGAAAATCGGTTTATGTAGGAAATCAACAGCATCGACATTGAAGCCTTCCAAGGCATACTGTGAATAAGCTGTTGTAAAGATAAGACAGGTACCTGCCGGTAATTCCCGTGCAAGAGCCATTCCGTTATGAGAGTTCATCTCTATGTCAAGGAACACTATGTCAGGATGCAAGGAGTGGATGCGTTCCATTCCTGCTATCGGAGAAGTGAATGTTTCCAATTCCACATCTCCGTATCTTTTGCAATATTCCTGAATTATACTCAGTGCAATCGGTTCGTCATCTATTGCTATACACTTTATCATATCCTTAAATCAATACTGAGTTTTACCGTGAAGAAATTATCATCCTTTATGACATTCAGGTCGTGCTTACCCCGATACAGCAGATTAAGCCGTTTACGGCAGTTCTCGATTCCCATGTGTTCGCCGATCCGCTTGACGGGGAATATACGGTTGCTCGTCAGGAATTCCATTTTACTCCCATTCTCTTTCAGCGCTATTTTAATCCGGCTTTTCTCGACGGGGGAGACACCATGCTTAAAACAGTTTTCAACAAATGTCACAAGCAACATCGGAGGCACCATCAGGGAATCGTTCTCAATATCCATCTCGAGTTCTACTGTGGTCATCTCATTCAGACGGAGTTTCTGCAAACCGACATATTGATGGATATAGTCGACTTCGTCCGACAATGGAACAAGGTCTCGCATAGACGATGTGTGTATGTATCTCATCATCAGGATGAATTTCTCCAGCGAGGCAAGAGCGTTCTCATTGTTTGTCAGAAACAAGCCGTATAGGGAGTTCAACGTATTGAACATGAAATGAGGCTTTATCTGCGCCTTATAGAGTTCGATTTCCGCTTTGTCCCTTTCCGCTTCGACAGCCCGGCGGCGCGAACGCTGTATGTTGGTCTGGGTAAGAAGCCCTACCGCAAAACTGAACGCTTCCACAATCATGAAAAGTGACCATATCGCCTGCTGATATTGCCTGATATATGGGAATAACCTTTCTATGCCCGCATCATGGATATTAGGTTTGGGAGTATATAAGGTGATGCAGGAGAATCCGTATGTAACCATGATGGAAATAATAATCAGCAACACCCCGGACATCGATTTATTTTTCCCTTTGAAAAGAAACGGCACAGTGATGCACCGGTTCAGTCCGTAAAGGCAATATAGCCATATTCCGACAGATATGATATACCATGGGAAATTGTGGAACCATCGCTCAATCGGGAAAATCATCATCATCACGGGCAGGACGACGAGACAGAAGGCGAGGTCTATATATAGAGCTATATTCTTCATCATTGTCAATATATTCCGGTGCAAAGATAGCTATTTTCCGGCTGTTTTACCAGCGCGCCATCAGTCGTCCGCCATCACTTAGCTGCCGTTAGTCATTTACTGCTCAGATTGATATGACAACACAAGAGTTTATATCTTAACTTTGCTGAAAATTTGAATCATGACAGTAAAAACATTTATCGACCGTCCTATATTGGCGGGAGTTATTTCTGTGCTTATAGTCATTCTCGGCATATTGGGGCTGATGCAGTTGCCGATCGAACAATTTCCAAACATAGCGCCTCCGACGGTCAGAGTTTCAGCCACATATACCGGAGCCAATGCGGAAACGGTCTTAAAGAGCGTGATTGTTCCACTGGAAGAATCCCTGAACGGTGTGGAAGACATGATGTATATGACTTCCACAGCCACGAATACGGGAACCGCGTCGATAACAATATATTTCAGACAAGGCACGGATGCGGATATGGCTGTCGTCAATGTCCAGAACCGGGTGGCTTCGGCACAGGGGTTGCTCCCTGCTGAAGTGACCAAAAGCGGCGTCACTGTCAGAAAACGCCAGAACAGCACACTGAAGTCCATTACACTATACAGTCCCGACGATACTTATGACGCCAAATTTCTGACCAACTACATGAAAATAAACATCGAGCCTCGGATTTCGCGTATACCCGGCGTGGGCGAAGTCAACATATTCAGCGCTGAATATGCCATGCGTATATGGCTCGATCCGTCCAGGATGTCGCAATATGGACTTGTGCCGGCGGATGTCAATAAAGTGCTTGCCGATCAGAACATAGAATCCCCTACCGGCACCCTTGGCGCAGAGTCGAACACGACTTTCCAATATGTTCTCAAATACCGTGGCCGGTATGAAAACGTGGAGGAATATGAAAATCTCGTTGTCCGCGCATTGCCCGATGGAAGTGTCCTGCGGCTTAAGGATATTGCAACAGTTGAACTCGGAGCGGTGAATTACGCCATGCTGAGCCAGACTAACGGCCATCCCGGTGCGAATGCCATGATAGCCCAGACCGCCGGTTCAAACGCCAATGAGGTAATCATGGAAATCGACAGGACGCTGGATGAGATACGTCTGAATCTGCCTTCCGGCATGATTCTGACAGACATTCAAAGCACAAAGGATTTTCTTGACGCCTCGATAAACAAGGTTATCGAAACACTTGTGATAGCCCTCCTGCTTGTGATTCTGATTGTATATCTGTTTTTACACGACTGGCGGGCGACATTGATTCCTTCGGTTTCCATTATCGTGTCGCTTGTGGGCACGTTTGCCTTTCTATATGCCGTGGGCTTTACCTTGAATATGCTGACTCTGTTTGCCATAGTGCTTGTGATCGGAACAGTAGTCGATGACTCAGTCGTGGTGGTGGAAGCGGTGCAGGCAAAATTTGAAGCGGGAGAAAAAGATCCATATAAAGCGACAGTGTCGGCAATGGGGGGATTGTCGGCGGCTCTGATAACTACGACCATAGTTTTTATGGCTGTTTTTATTCCGGTATGCTTCATGGGGGGAACAGCCGGAACTTTTTATACGCAATTCGGACTGACAATGGCGGTTGCAGTCGGCATTTCCCTCATTAACGCCATGACATTATGCCCGGCACTGAGCGCATTGCTTATGCGTCACTGTAAATCAGACACCTCTCAAACGAACTATCTGAAACGCTTTCACTATGCTTTTGACGCGTCACTCAATGCTGTAGTGAATCAATATCGTACCGGCATTATGTTCTTGTTCAAACGCAGGTGGATAGTGGTTGTATTGCTGGCCCTGTCAATCGGCGGCTTATGGTGGCTTATGTCCACCACCAAGACCGGTCTTGTCCCTCAGGAGGATATGGGAACAATCAGCCTGAACGTGCAGGTAGCTCCCGGCTCGAGTCTTGCCGAGACAGACGCGATAATGGATAAAGTCGAGAATGCGATCAAGGATATCCCGGAAATAAGCATCTATTCAAGAGTCTCGGGAAAAAACGCACGGCATGACCAATCATCGTCGGCCGGTTCATTCAATATAAGGCTCAAGGACTGGAGCGAGCGCACAGGAGACGGACATGATATCAATTCAATCATCAAGGAGATTTACAAGAGGACTTCCCTTATTCCGGCAGCCCAGATACGTGCGTCCCAATCGCCTATGATCTCCGGTTATGGAACCGGCAGTGGTTTTGAATTGTATGTGCAGGACCGTAAGGGTGTTACGACTGATGAATTGCTGAGAGTGACACGGTCATTTCTTGATTCGTTGAATTCACGACCGGAAATATCGCGGGCATATACCACATTCGATACGAAATATCCTCAGTATATGGTAGAAGTGGATGCCGTGCGATGTCTCAGGTCAAATGTCTCACCGTCTGATGTATTGTCAACACTTTCCGGATATGTCGGAGGAAGTTATTCATCGAACCTCAACCGATTCACGAAGCTGTATCGCGTCATGGTGCAGGCCTCACCGGATGCAAGGCTTGACACAGAGGCGCTGAAACATATTTTTGTAAGGACTTCGACCGGAGAAATGGCCCCGATATACAATTTCATCAGACTTACGCGAGTATATGGTTCAGAGAGCCTTTCAAGGTTCAATCTGTTTCCGGCGATATCCGTATTCGGAGAGCAAGGCGAGGGATACAGCTCCGGCGAGGCTATTGCAGCGATAAAGGAAACAGCCTCTAAATACCTTCCAGAAGGGTTCGGATATGAGTTCGGCGGAATGTCACGCGAGGAATCATCCTCAGGCAATACGACAGTATTGGTTTTCAGCATCTGTCTTGCATTCATATACCTTATACTTTGCGCCTTGTATGAGAGCCTTACCATACCGTTCGCCGTGATAGCCGCAGTGCCGTTCGGACTTGCCGGAAGTTTTCTGTTTGCCCGTTGGTGGGGACTTGAAAACAACATCTATATGCAGATCGGATTGATAATGCTTATAGGTTTGCTGGCCAAAACAGCCATTCTATTGACTGAATATGCCACTGCACGGCGCAAGGAAGGCATGGGGCTCGTCGCATCGGCAATATCAGCTGCAAAAGCACGTTTCCGTCCCATTGTCATGACCTCAGCGACCATGGTATTCGGTATGCTGCCACTCATGTTCGCTTCCGGCGTAGGCGCCAATGGCAATATATCGGTAGGCGTCGGAACTGTCGGAGGCCTCCTGTTCGGTACGCTGGCATTATTATTTGTCGTACCCGTACTGTTTGTACCCCTGCGGTATCTGCATGAGAAGATACTGCCCGGACAAAAAAAGAGAGAGGTGTAATATATTAACAGAACAGGGCAAGACCGCACTCCAAGCAATCTTGCCCATATAGTTTACATCCGGTACAATCTCTATACCGTTATCGAGACTGACGGAACATCCATTCCCTGACGGGCGTGAGCCGGTAGGCATAATCGAATGAATACATGTGCTCGCTTCCTTTGCCATCGGGCGGCAATACCGTTTTAGACGCAAAGTTGATTATATTGACAGGAGCGCCTTTTGCAAGTTCTTCCGATGCCAGCCGGTCTTGTTCCTGCTGAGGTAATCCGGCACTCCATTCCTCATATTCATATTTGATACCGGCTTCTTTCGCAGCAGCTTCCAAGGCATTGAAAGTCCCCGCCTTTCCCGCCGTTATCAATGTGAACTTATGCTTCACAAGCTCAGGGAATGTCGCACTATCCCAATGGCAATCCACAAAAATAGAGGCGGCAAACACATCAGGATAGGTCACATTATAATACATTGAGATCATTCCGCCCATTGACTGCCCTGTAGTATAAAGACGGTTCCGGTCAATGTTCTTTTCTTTAGCAATCTTTTCTACAAGACGCATCACCATATCGACTTCATCGGTATGCTCGTACGCATCGTTGACGGCCACCCCGGAATACTGAGGCACAAGAATATAACACGGATGTTCTGCCTGCCATTCTTGAGTTGCCCATACCAAGGCTCCATACCCCTGAGTCAGGGGACGGGTAACATCTGTTCCGGGAGTACTGGCATCAGCCATGAACAGAACGAGCGGATAGCTTTTCTTTTCATCGACATTCCGCGGGATGAAAAGATTGTAGTGAAGACTCTTGCCGGTTACTGCATCATTGTAAGTATGTTGCCTGAACTCAGGCACCTCAGTTTGTATCATCGCCTGTAATACGGCATCGCCTGTCTTGTCAATGACAGGCCCACCGCCTGGAGTTCCTAACTGAGGCCCTCCGACTCGGCCTTTTTTATCCTGCGGCTTTAAGCTTTGTTGTTCTGTCTTTGCCGTTTTGGTCACGTTACCCGCACAGGAGGATATGCCCGGAGCTGCACAAAGCACCCCCGCCCCTAATATCAGGCTAAACATTGAGCTTTTTATATTCATTGGTACAATATATTATGTTACGATGTATATTACGATGTATATTACGATGTATATTGTATTAAGACGAAACCCATCTTAAAAGTTTAGTTTCCTCGGCCAATGACATGATTTTAATGGTAAACTGAAATACTGGAATAATAAAATATGTGCTCAATAGTATACATATTACCGGCTTTGAGTTTGGCGGTGTGTTCCTCATGCTGAGCGAAAAAAATGTCATGCACCGGGAAAATCCGCCGACCCGGAAAAATCCGCTGACCCGGATGATGCCTGGCCATTAGCTCTGCAAACAATAAAAAAGTGGTCAGCTATAAGCTGACCACTTGATTTGAAGTGACCCCGGTGGGGCTCGAACCCACGACCCAATGATTAAGAGTCATTTGCTCTACCAACTGAGCCACGGAGTCATCTTTATGTTGCTTGCGGGGTTGGTTTCCCGTTTTCGAGTGCAAAGTTAATGCTATTTTTTGAATTGAACAAATTTTTCGCAGTTTTTTTGAAAAATTTGTTCAATTCAATGGTTTGAAAGATTGTGGGCGGTGGGGACACCGCCCTTCCAGTCATTGCGGGTCGGGTCAGCGACTGGAATGACGACGTCCACGTCGGCAACCTATAGGCGGTGAGGACACCGCCCATCCGGTACGCCGACATAGGCCGAAGGCATGTCCCTACTGCGCAGCGGATTGGGTTATTCGTAATACTCGATTTCGCGCTCTATGACTTCGTCGTCACGGCCTGATTTCTTACATTTAAGCCAATTGCCCCGGGCGTCTCTTGCCGGATCATACTTCATATTGTTGACAACGGTTCCAATTCCGTTTTTATATGTTATTTTAGTCAACATGCCATTGGCATCATAACTGTAAATCTCATTCCAGTTATCGTACTGGCTGTTATTGGCAATCTTGGAGATTTTGCCATCAGGCCGTAATGTCAGACCTCTTGACCATAATTCATACGAAGGGTTGTTATTATCGCGGATGATAAACGATGAAGCCTTACCTGCGGCATTCCGTTTGATGACCATGGCGGCCTTGATCTGTTCTTCACCCTCCAGTATCTCGTCGTACGTGGCTTTGGTCAGGCGTCCCTTGGCATCGGTTGCAAATTCGTGAGGCGGACGGGAACCGTCCGGAGCAATCGTTTCATAACCGCTCAGGAAACCGTCTTCCGTAAAGGTATATATGTTTGTAGTCCAGAGTTCAAGGCCCTTTTTGCTCTTTTGCTCGTCTATGTATCCGTTAGAGTCGTAGACAGGTTCTGAGTATCCCCACATATAAGTTTTCTCCGTGAGTTTCTTCACCTTGCCTTTGAGGCAGAACAGGGGCAGGTCGCTGGCGGGCGTAGCGGGGGTTACGGCTTTGGGTTTGGCCTTGGCTGCGGCGGTGGTGCGAGCCTTGGCAACCGGTCTCTTGGCCGTTTTGCGGGTCTGGCCGTTCATCGTCAGTGCGCCGCACAGCACGATGGCAGTCAATAAAAACAGAATTCGCTTCATAATGATATATTGTTTAACGGTTTATTTCAGTATCAGCTGCGGGTTCCAGTGGAAATCTTTCTCGCCTACATAGAAGTTATGCTTGACGGAGCTGAATTTATTGCTCGCCCATTCCGGTACGATGAGGGTACCCTTTACGGTGTCGCCCGAGTCCAGGGTCTGGGGAATCTTGACAGTGGTGGAGATGCGTTCGCCGTCCAGGGTGGTGGCGTATCCGTCCTTGGCCTGGAGCTGCTTGTTGGACCTGCCGACGTTGGTCAGTGTGAAGTAAATGTAGCCGTCGCCGTTGATCACTTCGCCGCCGATTAATGCCAGCTCGATCTCGTTGTCGGTGAACATTCCGCCGGGCAGGCCTTTGGTCTGGTCGGCGGCAACCTTCTTGAACTGCGGGATAGGGATGTTCGAGAATGTATAGGAGAAATCGCCGTAGTAGTTGTTGTCGGACACTTTCGGCGAGTCGGGGGCGCGGCCTACTATCTTCAGTTTCGTGAATGCGGTGGCGTTCAGCGGCACGTCGCGGACCTCCACGTAGGGAGCGATAGGCTCTCCGTCCGAGGGCACCTCCACCAAGGTGCCGGGCATATAGATGCCGATCGGACCCTCGTCGTCAATCCAGGCGTAATCGTTGTTGTCGATACTGAGTATGCCGATGTTCTTGTTGCCTGTCTGACGGAATATCGGGTAGAACATCACTTCCTGTCCGCTGTGGCGGATGCGTGCATCGTTGATGCTGACGGTCATGCCGGGCACTCCGTTCTTGTCGTTGGCGGTGTGAGTCTCGGCCACAGCCACGTTCCAGGCTGAGGCGACGCAGCCCATTGCGATGGCTGCGAACAGTCTTGTTGTAGTTGTCATATGTGTTTTAATAAGTGTGTAAACGTGGTGTGGCGTTGAGGAGGCTGACCCTCACCGCTTGCAAAGGTAAACAAAAAATCTGATATTCCGCAACAGCGGGGGCATTATGCTGTCGCTTCGGCTTTATTCCTTAGGAGGGAACAGTGTTTTGCGCAGTCGCTGATAGCTGAATGATATAACCAGCAGCACGGCTCCGAGCAGAATCAGCACGGCGATTCGTCCCACGATGGGGAGTTGCCACAGATCGTATGCCACAAGTTTGAGCAGCAGTATGCCGAACAGTGCGAGACTCACGAAACGCACCACGGTGCTGCGGTATCTCATGCCGGCCACCATGGTCAGTGCGCCGCAGACTATGAGCCCTAACGAGAATCCGGCGCTGTAGTATCGCGTAAGGTCGGCGGAATAGAGCATCATCTCCAGCGCGATGATGACGAAAAGACTCGCAGCCAAGGAATAGTAAACGGCGAAACCGCTTCTTCCGAATATACCCATAGCGGCATGGCCGGTGAATATGCGCCGGCCCTGGATGGCCAAGACGGCTATGTACATGGCGGCGGCCGACCATTCCAGCAACTGGTTCAGCGCAGTAGGTTTGGACAGCGATGTAGCGAAATACACGAGGAACATCAACGCTCCGATGCCGGGGAACAGCCAGCCGGCGTCGTCGCTGCGGCGGTCAATAATGGAGATAAGGAGCAAAGCGGCCATCGAAGCCGTCATCAGTGCATTCATGGCCATTATGCTTCCTGCGGTACGTCCCACCCACATGTAAGCCGATACGCACATTACCACAATTCCGCCCCACAGAGCGCAGCGGTAGCTCCACAGCATGCTGACGGTGTCGGATTCCGGACGTGTCAGGATGTATCGGTGGATTATGAAGGCCATGGCCGAGTAGCAGATTCCGCAGATCAGGAATGTGGGAGGAACGCCGGCCGGTATCTTCTCGAGACTCGGCCATGTGGCGGCTTCGGCAAGACGTAAGGCCACGATGAAGGCCATTATGATTGCAGCAGCTCCGAACAGCTTGTTACAGCTGCGGGCATAGACGCCCGTAAATGCGACGGCCAGTGCGCCGAAGCATAACGTCACTATCCACGGCCTGGAGAACTGGATGGGGAAAATGATGATGAAGAAAAAGATTGCCGCCCTCAGCAGCAGGTCGCGCATCATCATGTCGGCCGGGCCGCGGTAACATATCCCGATCAACGTCGCGCAGATCGATGCCGGAATGAACGGTATGATGCCTTCCAGGTTCTTCAGCACAGGTATATAGTCTATATAATCCAGTCCGATTATCAGATAAGCCACGAAATTGATGGCCGATGTCAGGATAAGAACCATGCCGAGCCAGGATTGCCTGCGGTCGTGTCTTAATACTGTGGCCAGCGGCAGTGAGAAAAGCATTACGAAGAATGTGATGTAGCCAAGGGTCCATGCCGCTATTTCGAAAGTAACGCCCTCGGTGGCATACTGTATGAATACGATAATCCATGTCAGCAGGCAACCGATGGCGGCCAGCTCCCACCATTTGCGGCGCACGGTGATGATGGCCATGCCCACGTTCAGAACGGCGATATAGCCGAACAGCATGATGAAGTTGCCCGAATCGCTGATGCACAGGAATGGCGCCACGAAACCGCCGATGAATCCGACGGAGGCGAGTTCCCTGCGGTTGAACCGCAGCGCTATGAAGATCATGAACGCCGTGAGGCACACGTAGATGGCGAACGAGGCTGTGGGGCTGAATATGTGGTAGAAATTGTAGGCGATGGCCACGGTGACGAAGCACACGGCGAATCCGCCACCCGACAGCACCGATGCGAAACTGCGGTATCTGTCGCGCAGGAACCAGGCAATGACCCACAGGCCGCAGCCTACCGTAAGACCCAGGACGGTACGGCCCGTTTCGTTAAGCCAGTTGTTGTCGATGGCGTATTTCACGAAGAATCCCATGCCGATCACCAGGGCGAGAATACCGATCTTGCCCAGCAGATTCTCGCCTACGATTTTCTCGAAGTTGCGGCGCTTCGGCTTGCGTCTCGGTTTCTGCTTCGGTTCGGTGAAAGGTGCGGGCTGCGGTTGGCTTGAAGATTCCTCTTTTAGATGTTCGGGGACAGGCGGTGGCGTGACTGCCGACATGGCCAGTTGTGCCAACACTTCTTCCGGCAGCACTTCTTCCGGAGGTATGGACTGTGCTTCCCCTGCAGGCTCCTCCGGCACAATGTCGGGACCAGTAGAACGCGACAATAGTTCCAGGGCGTTGAGACGATTGCTTATATTGTCGCCGGTCTTTCTTAGCTTGTCTATTGCAGAGGCTATTGAGAAAAGTTTCCACAACGTGACAATCGGCACGATCAATACCACCAAAACAAGAATGCAGACGAGCCCTTCCATAAATCCATAATTCAAAGGTTAGCGTCACAAATATAACACTTTCCCCTGTAACTGCAAAATAATATTGAAGTTAACTATTCCGGAAGTCAGTGGCGCCAGAACTTGCGGCTGAAGATGACGATGACGGTGAACACCTCCAGACGTCCGATGAGCATCAGCAGGGAGTAGAACCATTTGACCGTAGCGGGCAGCGTGCCGAAGCCTCCGCCGGCACCTGTGGCGCCGTATCCCAGCCCGTTGTTGCCGATGCACGACGCGGATGCAAACAGACTGTCGGTGAACGAATAGCCGTAGGCGCTCATCAGCATGGCGCCGGCCATCAGCAGGACGGTGTAGATGGCGAATAAGGACACAATCCGGGACATCTGCGTGTCCTCCAGGGCGTGACCGTTGATTTCGACCGTGACCGTATGCTGCGGATACAACGCAAGCTCCACGCTGCGGCGCATATTCTTCCACAACGCTACGAAACGGTCTATCTTGATTGCGCCCGTGGTGGAACCGGCGCATGCTCCCATCACCATCAGAATCAGGATTACGGAGAGCGCCAACTGTCCCCACCTCTCGTAACTGCCGAACGAGAAGCCGGTGGTCGTAATGGTGGTAGCCACCTGAAACAGAGGTTCCAGCAGGTTGCGTCCGATGCCGCCGTCATTGCCGTTGATGAAGCGGGCCAGGGCGAACAGACCCCACGCCACAAGCACGATAAGGCCGTATGCCCGGAACACGTCGTTGCGCATCAGGGGGCGCCAGTTGCCACGCAGCAATCCGTAAAGCAGCATGAAGTTGACCCCTCCCACCAGCATGAATACCGCCACCACCCAGCCGACATAGTCCGAATCCCAGGCCGCGATGCTGGCGTTGCGCGTAGAGAAGCCGCCCGTAGACATCGTGGAGAAGCCCTGACACACCGCGTCAAACAGGTTCATCGGTCCGCACCACAGCAGCAGGATCAGCACAGCCGTCAGCAGCAGGTACACATAGAGAAGCGATTTGGCGGTCTGCCCCACGCGCGGATGCAGTTTGTCGTGGGTGATGCCCGTTACCTCGGCGTTGAACAGCGACACGCTGCCCGACTGGTTCAGCGCCGGCAACACCACCAGCATGAATATCACGATGCCGAGGCCTCCCACCCATTGCGTCAGCGCACGCCAGAACAGGATGCCGTGGCTCAGCGACTCCACGTCGGCAAAGACGGTGGCTCCGGTGGTGGTGAAGCCCGACATGGTCTCGAAGAAGGCATCCGTCACGTTTAGCGGCGCAGGCATGAACAGGAACGGCACCATCCCGATCAGCGAATAGGCTATCCAGATGAAGGTGGTGAGCAGATAGCCTTCGCGACGGTTCATCTGCAACTTGTAATGCCTGCCGCCGCCAAGCTGTATCAGCCCCACGCCTACCGCCGCCGACAGCAACGCCGCCGACAGGAATATCCACCACTCCCCCTCGCCATACATCAGCGACACCAGCAGCGGGAGCATCAGCATCACCGCCTCGACGAACAGCAGGCTTCCCGTCACGTTGCTTACCGTCCGATAATCGATATGTATCCTTGACAGACGTTTCATCTGAACAGTTTCTCGTATTTGTTCAGCGACCCCGACAGGCTGAACACCACCACATGGTCGCCGCCCCGGATCTGTGTGTCGCCCGACACCAGCATACCCTCACCGTTCCGGACTATTCCCGCAAGGGTCATTCCGGCCGGCAACTTGAGGTCGCGGACGGCGCCTCTTGTGATCTTGGAATCCGGTGCCGCGACAATCTCCGACACATCGGCATCCTCCAGCGACAGACAGCGTGACGTCTCCATATTCCGGCTGTCAAGCAACATCTGCAGGATGGTGCTTGATGTAAGCAGTTTCTTGTTGACCACCACATCGATGTTGAGGTTTTCGGCCTCGGCGAAATACTGTATGTCCTCGATTTCGGCTATGGTCCAGGGCACCCCCGCATCCTTGGCCAGCAGGGAGCCGACGATGTTCATTTCCGACGAATCGTTAACGGCGATGAACGCATCGGTGCTCTCCAACCCTTCGTCGCACAGCACCTCGTAGTCGCGCTGGTCGGCATTCACGACAGTTACGGAGGGATACAGCGCCGACAGCTTGCGGCACCGGGCCGTGTCGGAATCGATTACCGTAATATGATAGCCGGTATGTTGTAGAGCCAGCACTATCTGGCGTGCCAGTTTGCCGGCGCCTGAAATCATGACTTTCTGCACGCGATGTGGCCTGTGGCCGCACAGCCCGGCCACCTTGTCGGCCACGTCGGGCAGCATGGAAAGATAGACTATATCGTTGGCTTCTATGTGGTTGTCGCCTTTCGGGATGATGGTCTTGCCCTTGCGCCTGATAGCCGCCACGTGGAACGGGTGTTCCGATTTCATCAGTTCGTAAAGATGCATTCCGGCTAATTCAGAGTCCGGACGGACCTTGACGCCCACAATTACCAGAGCGCCGTCGTGCAGCTCGAACCACTGTTTCACCCAGTTGTGTTTCAGCAAGGTGCGTATCTGGTGCGCCACAAGGTATTCGGGATACAGGGCGATGTCGATGCCCGTGTGGCGCAGCACGTCGCGCATGGCGTCGGTTATAAGTTCGCCGTTGTCGATGCGGGCCACGGTACGCCCGGCGCCTAACGCTTTGGCCAATTGCGACGACACGATGTTCTCGTTGCCCCAAGGAGTGACGCTTACGAACAGGTCGCACCCCGCGACGCCCGCGTTTTTCAGATTGGATGGCATCACGCCCGATCCGTACTGTACCATTATGTTGTTGCGCGAGTCAAGCTCCTCCAGTCGCTTGCGGTCCTCGCCTATGAGCACCACATCCTGGTTCTCGGCGCACAACTGCCGCGCCAGATGACACCCCGTGTCGCCGTCGCCCGCTATTATGATCTTCATCTCGATTCCAGGGTCAATTGTTTATCCTGCAAATATAACACTTTTCTCCGGAAACAGAGTCTGAATCTAATAAATTTATTAAGGAACGAAGAACCTAATACCTAATAAAGGAATCCTAAAAGCCACATGGGAATCTTGTTCCCTATTCCAGTCTCAATATCGTCAGCAATGACAAAGCTGTTTGGTTTATCGGCTATCTGCGAAAATCCTTTTCCCTTGCCTCCGACTTCAAACAGATAGGTGCGATCAAGAAGGAAATCTCCTTCTTTTGCAGCATATAGCCTGCCTGTCGAACTTAGCATTGAAGCCACGAAGCTTTCTCTTACCGTTCCTGCTTTGTTCATGATGCCGAGAGCCTGCATTACCGAAGGGTTGTCAAACAGTATTTTCTCAGGTTTGGAAGCTCGTTTTGGTTGTGTGGTTGCATCCATCAACGTACGAAGAATCGACCCTTCACTCAGCAAGGTAAAGAATTTCATTAACTGGTTCCGGGACACCTCGACGTCTCTTGAGAGATTCGTCATATTCGGTACGAAAGGAACCTGCTCGGCAAGGGTGACAAGAAGCTTTTTAAGTTTTAATTGTGTCTCATACTCAATGGCGGCGACAGCCGGTATATCAATGTCTATAACCGACAGGACAAGCCTTTCAACTCTTTGGGAATATGTGAACTCCGAACTATCCATAAAGAATGGATAATAGCCTTTCTCAAGGTATCTGTCAAATTCTCTGATAACTCGTATTGTGGGTATTATCCGAGAGGCAATATCTCGGTGATTACTGAGGATCTCTGCCAATTTGACGGATTTTAGGCCGTAATTGCCTGTAAAATTCAGATATTCTCTGAATGAGAGACCTCTGAGTTCATACACGGCGACACGACGGGACAAATCTGCAACCTTGCTGTTTAGTTGTAATAGTGAAGAACACGTAAAAACGACACATAGTCCGGGATAACTATCGTAAATATTCTTTAGTTCCTGTTCCCAGTTAGGTCGCGGGTAACGATGAACCTCATCGAGATAAAGATGTGTTCCTCCATGTTTATAATGATAATCAGCCAGTTCTACTATAGTATGATCATTAAAAAACAGTTGATCAAGAGAAGCATATACTCCGGATTCGCCATTTTCCTTGCATCGTTGTTTCATCATGGTGGTCTTGCCGACACCTCGAGCCCCTTTTATCATGATAAGCCTGTCTTGCCATTCGATGGTGTCATAAAGGTAACGGTGAAGGGGCGCGTCAAGAGCACCAATCAGTCTTGTTGATATCTCATAAATTCTTTCCATACACTTGTAAGTTGCATAATTTTCACAAAGTTACAAATATTTTTCTCTGGAGAGAAAGAAAATTGCGATTTTTTTTCTCTCCAGAGAAAACACAGGCATAACTATCAGGTACCTAAGTAATAAATTGATGCAAATTTTAATCAACATCATAGTGCAAAAGTTCAATTCTATAGTAGAAAGTATTGTGTTTTTGCAGCATATCGGATGGCTGTGTGATAATTTATTTGTATCTTTTCGTAAACGGCAATAGCCTAAACTATTATCATGAGACGGACATAGGCAGGAATAATGGTAGTGATGACGCTGTTCGCCCCCGGCACCCACGGCCTCCGCGCCAAGAAGTAGTGGTGGCTGCTTCATTCTATAATTTGTTTTCTTAAGGTATATCTATTACTTTTGCAATCATAAACAACTAATTAATATCATGAAGAAACTAATTTTGTCCACACTGTCGCTTATTGTGCTGTTGTCGTTGGCATCCTGCGTAAATTCCTATACACCCGAAGGAATGGCCGATAAAAGCATAAAAATGTCGGATAAGGCACACCCGATAGAGGAATCTCCGCTTCTTGGCGAACTGCCGTCAATCTCCGTCCGCAATTCGGCCGCTCTGGATTCAGTCCAAAGACTGGCACGCGATCGTTATTATAAGCTCAAGGAAGCTCATGCGGATTATGATGAGATGGCGAAATTAGGAGAGATGGCCAGTGCGGCCGAGAAGCTTGTAGATCGGCACTATGAAGAGAAATTCGAAAGCCTGTCCCAGCAGTACGTCGGATTGGAGATACCTTGTGCGTGGGATACAAAGGTATTCAGCAACGCCTCGGCAAAGATAACCGGTTACAACAGTACCCGCAATGTCAAAGTGGAAATCACGGTTACCACCGTACGACCGATAGGACGGTATATTTCAGCCCATTTCGCGGATAGTGAGACACGATCGATGCTGGATTACGCGCTTATGTGCGCTCCCTGCGGCGCAGGCGTCACATTCACTGTCAACACCACCGTCTCTGTTAACGTTCTCGGTCATACTGCCCGCATCCTCGTGGGACGTTGATCTATTATTCTCAGGAAGGAGGGTGTTATGTTGTTCTGGAAGTATTTACGAGAGTTTTTGATATTCCGGTGGCTGTTCGGTTCGGACAGCCATGAGGAACACACCGGCCGTGCGCAGTCAAGTAAAGATTATGGGGACTGCAATCATGACGACTATTGCGATTATGACCATAGCCCCCACAACGGGCATTCTCATTCGTACTACGGCCCGCTTGAGGATCCGGAGGATCTTGATGACTATACCTCAAGGTATAGCGGTCAGGATTATTACGATTCGATGTATGGCGGACACAATGACTATGGCTCGTCGTATGGAGGCTATGACGATTACGATGACAGCGGATTCGACGACTTCGACTCCGGTGACGACTGGTGAGTTGATAAATGAAGTTGTTTCTACTTATTCAATTCCGCATATTGGAATTATATAGATTTTAAGGTACGGTACTGGCGGCAAAAGCTATTAATTCCATCATAAAAACAATAGCGGAACAATCCGGAACGATAAGCGGAACGATATGAAGACATATTGTCTTAGAAAAATTGATACTGGATAAAATGCGAGTTGACAAGAGAATCAGTGTGAAACCGTTGTCGAAATTATTTGATAAATCAAAGACTTCAATGTTCCGGATTATTGATAAACTTAAAGAAGATGGTAAAATCCGTCGATTAGATTCAGAGAAATCCGGCACATGGGAAGTCATTGACTAAAAATATCATAAGAGAATTCTGATGGACGACTCAATACTTTCAATAGAATTGATAGACGCATTTCGTCCCATAATAGAGATGAACAACGCACAGTTCCGACAAGTCACAACCATGCTTGCCGGTTTCATTGCCATGCAGGAACGAGATATCGATTATATGGATCAGTATATGAATGCTCTTTTCGACTTTATGGATCCTCAATCTGATACCGAGACGCTGATGCGTCAATACTATGATTATATTGCGACCTTCGATGCTGAAGAAGCAAGACGGCGGATAGACAGTCTGGAAAATGACATGGGCTATATGACAAAAATCGTATATGCAGCAGGCTTATTGGCTCAAAAGCTCCACAAAGGGCAGACGGACAAAGGCGGTCACGACTATTTTGAATCTCACCTTCTGAAAGTGGCCTCATTGGGATTCGATTGGAAGGAGAAGGTGGTGGGCTTTCTCCATGATGTTTCCGAGGACTGTAACGTGACCGTAGATGAAGTGATGCACCAACTTGACGCTGAATTATCGAGAATGCTGGAATGTCCCAAAGAAAGATGGTATGAGGAAGAATGGTGGGAAGAGTGGATGGAGGATATAGCTGTATATCCCAGCAAGGCAACACACGTCATAACCGATGAGGAACGCGATGAGATAACAACGGCCCTGAAATTCCTAAATCACCATACCGCATCTACAAGAGAAGAGTATATAACCCGAATATCGAGTAATCGCCTTGCCTTGAGGGTCAAGCTGAACGATTTGCGAAGCAATATGGATATAAGCCGCATCCCCGAGCCGTCTGAGAAAGATTATGCACGTCTGGAACGTTACAAGAAAGAGTATCAGACGCTGATAGATGTCTTACACAATGGCATAAACAGATAGATCATGGAAAATGAACAATTGCATCAAGCTCCCGCTTCGTGGGGAGGCGCCCGTCAGGGGGCCGGACGCCCCAAGTCCACCACCAAATCCATCTCGTTGCGCGTACCCGAAGATGTGGCGGCCATTCTTGATTCGTTGGGCCGAGGCAAACAGGCTGCCTATATAGTGCGCGCCATTCGCGCCTATCACGCGAACGGCGGCGAATAAAGGGAGAAAATAGCCGCGCTGAACTCGATGCTCTTGAAGAAGAGCATCGCGACAGATTATAAAATAACAAACATTTCTATGGCAATCGGTTGTGTTTTACAGCATAACCGATTGTTATCTCATGGATTTTTATTAACTTTGCGTAAATAGCAACTTAAAATCTGAATATGGCCGAAATGGACTGAACCAATAGGCAGCCGTGCCTCAAACCAATCAAATTATGGAACTCACAAGCCTCCCATGTGGAGTCGGTCATGCCTCAGATAACTGTTGTGTTGTCGGAGTATTAAAATTTCTCAGATGAGCCAAAACTCATTCATAACAAATCGAGACAAGCTGATGTCCGAGATAATTCAAGGCATTCTTCCCAAGGCGGATGCCGTGGATATCCTTGTGGGCTATTTCTTTTTTTCCGGCTATTATTTATTGTCTCAAGGTCTTGCAAACAAAAAGTTGCGTATACTTGTAGGGCTCGACGTAGATACTAACATCCCAAAAAGCATTCAGGTAATAAACACGCTCTCTGAAAATAAACTTTCACTCGGTCAACTTAGAGAGAAATACTATCAGGAGTTTGTGCGTCTGTTCAATAATTCGGATTTTCTCGACAGTGAAGAAAAACAGAAATCGTTTACACTGTTTTACAATAAGATAAAAGACGGCTCACTTGAAATTCGCAAGACAGAGGAACCATGTCATGCCAAAATGTATATTTTCGACTATGACGACAATTACAATGAGCAGGGTGAGGATCCCGGCAATGTCATAACAGGTTCAAACAACCTCTCTTATCAAGGACTTGAAGGACGCACAGAGATCTGATTGAGAAAATGGTTCCTAATTATCTTTCTAAAACAGGAGTTGGTTCTGCTACTGTTTACAGTTTAAGTAAAGGCTTTATAAAAAGTTCTGATATCCTTACAAAAGCCATTGGTATTGGCATTCAAGAACTAATCAAGAGAGGTGATCTCACAAATGTCCAAGATGATGTCCAAAATAACTCCTGAAATCATCCTAAAGGTGGAGTTGCCTCGGTTTAACTTATAGAGTGACAGCTGTTTGTAAATGTCCAAACAGATCAATTATGTGGTGGTGAGAATAATAATTAAATAATCTATATTATAGAATAATTGTAAGTCCCACATTGAGATAGTCAGATACATGGATAACGGGCAAATTATATTGTTTCAGACGCTGGGCGGAGAGACGAAGATTGAGGTGCGGCTCTCCAATGAGACTGTGTGGCTCACGGCCGACCAGATGGCGGAACTGTTCCAGCGCGACCGCTCAACTATACAGAAGCATGTCAAAAGAATTTACGATGGAGGAGAGTTGTCCGCCGATTCAGCTTGTGCATTTTTTGCACAAGTTCAAGCGGAAGGGAATACGGCAGGTTGAATGTTATAATGCTTGAGTAATGATTAAGAAGTCAATACGGTTTTTCAATGACCGCGAGGTGAGGGCGGTCTGGGATGACGAGAATAACTGCTGGTGGTTCTCGACTACCGATGTTGTGCGCGCTATCAATGATGAGCCGGATCATACTAAGCAGGCAACTATTGGCGTTGGCCGAACTGGCTTGAGCTGAAACAGCAACTCCTTGAAGAACACGGTACTTCGGAAGAACGCATAGAAAATCTTAAACGACTGTTCTATATACAGACTACCGCACTCCGTTAAAGTACGCCGGGACCTTGCGTCAGACTCATTTTGAAGAGATGCAGTCTATTCTTGTCCGTACAATCCGGGCATACGCTGCCGACCGATTCCCGCCCAAGAAGAAGGCCAAGCCCTCCAAATACTCATATTTTAGAGCAAACCTGGGATTGCTGTCAGAACTTGGATATGCGGAAACGCAAAAGGAGATTGTCGAATTCTTATTGCAGGAATATCGCTTCCGTCGCTCTCTCGCTGATGAATTGCGGTCCATAAAACTGATTGCAGACCTCCGAGATATAAATTTATAATTGCGCGGAATCGTGTTGAATTTACCACATTCCGCGCAATTATAATTTGGAAATATTTTGTTAAGTCGCTAATATTACGTAATTTTGCATCATGGAATGCTGCAAAACAATTATAGGAAGAGAGTATGAGAAGAAGACTCTTGAAGATTGCATGAAATCTGGTCGTCCAGAGTTCATTGCGGTCTATGGACGTCGCCGTATAGGAAAAACTTTCCTGATTAAACAATTCTTCAGGAATAAGTTTGATTTTTATATGACCGGTGTGGTGGGAAGCACGATGCCGGAGATGCTTGAATACTTCAATGCACAACTGCAATATTATTCCGGGAAGGAATGGCCTTTGGCGACAACATGGATGAGAGCCTTTAGACAATTGCAGGAATACTTATCATCGCTAAAAAAGAAACGGATTGTTGTGTTCATCGATGAATTGCCATGGCTCGATACCCCTCGATCTAAATTCTTTAGAGCATTGGACTTGTTCTGGAACGGGTGGGGGGATAGTCAGTCAAATTTTAAATTCATCGTATGTGGGTCTGCGACTACTTGGATGACAAATAAGTTGCTAGGTGATAAGGGCGGTTTGCATAACCGTGTAACGCGCCAAATCTATCTTGCACCATTTAACCTGTATGAGACTGAGAAAATGCTCCAATCTAATGGTATCCGTTGGAACAGGCATCAAATAACGGAATGTTATATGATTGTCGGTGGTACCCCATATTACCTCTCGAAGATGGATTGCAAACAGAGTGTTGCCCAAAACATTGATAGGTTGTTCTTCCATCATGCAGGAGAATTAAGAAACGAATATGAGTTCCTATTTCGTTCTCTATTCAAAGATTCTACCATTTATAGACGTGTTGTGGAACTATTGGCTTCCAAATCAATGGGTATGACAAGAGAAGATATCATGGAAACGCTTGATTTGTCAGATGGAGGAGCATTGACCGAGGTAATTAAAAATCTCATCACTTGTGATTTCATACGTGAATATAATGCCTATGGCAACAAATGTAAAGGCAAACTGTATCAGTTGACTGATTTATTTACCTTGTTCTACATCAAGCAAGTGAAAGATACAAAAACACAAGATGGTGGTTATTGGCTGACTCGCATTGATACACCCTCTCACCGAGCTTGGGCAGGATACGCATTTGAGCAAGTATGCTTGCACCATATTCCTCAAATAAAAAGGGCACTTGGTATTTCAGGGGTTGCTTCACAAATTTCTTCATGGAGGGGAATGAAGGATGGTAAGTTAACTGGCCAGATTGATCTTATAATCGACCGCCGGGATGAAATTATTAACCTATGTGAGATGAAATATTCTCTTAGAGAATATGATATTACTCCTGCATATTTAAATAAAATGATTGACCGTATGGAGGACTTCCGAGAATCTACCAAGACAAGAAAAGCGTTACATCTGACATTAGTCACCATAAATGGTGCGAAACATAACGCACAATGGGGTATGATTCAGAATGAAGTAACAGCCGGGCAGTTATTCAAGCCTCAACCATAAAATTCGGTATTCGCGAATGCCGAATTTTATCAAATGTTGGCATCAATAGTTGAACTAATGCCACCGTGTCATAAACGGAACGATTGGAATGATAGCGGAACAATAACCGAAACGGCTAAACTTCATGGAAGACTACAAAATGAGCGAGTTAAATATGCTAATAGCCGAAAATGCACGCTTGAGGGCATTGCTGGCTCAACATGGGATTGCTGTTGATGAACCTATAACTCCATCACAACAAAAGTCATCGTTATCTCTTGAAGAAAAGGTAGCACTATTTCGCAGTCTGTTTCAGGGGCGTGAGGATATATTCGCCCGGCGATGGTTCAGCCCAACGACCGGCAAGAGTGGCTATCAGCCGGTATGTAGCCGGGAATGGATCCGGGAGTTTTGCGACAAAAAGAAATATAAATGCATAGAATGTCCTTATCGAGAATTTCAACCGCTTGGGTATAACGATATTTATCGGCACCTTGAAGGAAAGGATCCAAACGGTCGCGACGTGGTTGGCGTTTATGCTATACTTCCCGACAATACTTGCAGTTTCCTTTGCTGCGACTTCGATGACAAAAGCTGTGAGCATGGTTATCAGAAGGATGTGATGGCCTATGTGAGCGTCTGTCGTGATTGGGATGTCCCTGCCTATATTGAGCGTTCAAGGTCAGGCAACGGGGCACATGTGTGGATTCTCTTTGACGAACCGATGAAAGCAAGGACAGCCCGATGTCTCGGAAATGTAATTTTGACTGAGGCTATGGAACGTGAGGGCATGATGTCGTTTAAGTCATACGACCGTTTCTTCCCAAATCAGGATTTTATGCCTACGGGAGGTTTCGGCAATCTTGTTGCTTTGCCGCTGCAGGGGCGAGCGCGGAAAGATGGCAACAGCGTGTTTGTGGATGATAACTTTATGCCGATCACTGATCAATGGTCATACCTGCAAGGCATGAAGAAAATGTCTGTAGCAGAGGTTGAGAGATTGGTATCAAGATATGATAAGGAACCGCTTGGAGAATTGTCCAGATCAACCGAATCTGCTCCATGGGAACGACCTCAGCCTCAACCTATGACCAAAGCCGATTTACCCGAGACAATCACAATTACCCGTTCTTCCGGCATCTATATTCCGATCGAAACACTTTCCGCCAAAGTGGTCAATTCCCTAAAGCGGATTGCGGCATTCAAAAATCCGGAATTTTACGCAAAACTCGGTATGCGTCTGCCTGTCTATAATTTGCCGCGAATAATATCCTGCTACGAGATGACGGATGATTATCTGATACTTCCTCGTGGTTGTGAAGAAGCCGTCGTTGACATTTTCAAGAGCAACGATGTTAATGTCAGAATTGCAGATAAGACTAGTCCCGGCCAAAGGATTGAGGTAGATTTCAACGGCACGCTATACGAAGAGCAACAGCGAGCTATTGATGCGCTGGAGTTACATCGCTGTGGCACTTTATACGCCATTACAGCTTTTGGCAAAACCGTGACAGCCGCTGCATTGATTGCACGAAGGAAAGTCAACACTCTCATATTGGTTCACACCAGAGCGTTGCTTGACCAATGGCGTGAACGTCTCGAAGAATATCTGTCAACCGATTTTCAGCCTGAGGCGAAGGCCAAGGGCCGAGGACGCCGGAAGATATTCCATCGGTTCGGAGCTTTGTCATCGACAGAGAACACTCTAAACGGTAAAATTGACATTGGTCTCTTGCAGTCTTGCGTGAGCGATAATGAGGTCAAACCATTTGTCCGCGATTACGGTATGGTTATTGTTGATGAATGTCATCATGCTCCTGCTGTCAACTTTGAGCGTGTTCTTCGTGAAGTCAATGCCCGATACGTCTATGGTCTCACAGCCACGCCCATCCGCAAAGACGGCCATCAGCCTATCGTATTCATGCAATGCGGACAGATTCGTTATACAGCCGATTCAAAATCGCAACAGACTCAGCAATCTTTTCGGCGGATTTTGATTCCTCGCTTTACCTCTTATAGAAATCTGAAAGCTGACGGCGGGAACTACACTCAGGTTATTGATGAGCTGACTGAAAGTGAAGCACGCAACAAGCTGATACTCGACGATGTCGCTTCAAATCTTTCGGAAGGACGAACACCAATTATTCTGACTGCCCGCACGGCACATGTCGACTTGCTTGCCGAGGAGTGTCGCAAGATTTGTCCGAATGTAATTCGTCTTGTTGGTAACGATTCTGCTAAAGTCAAGCGTGAGGCCATGGCTCAACTGAGCCTCATCCAGGCTGATGAGCCATTGGTGGTTGTGGCGACGGGCAAATATGTTGGCGAAGGCTTCGATTTGCCACGACTTGACACTCTGATGCTTGCATTGCCAGTCTCGTGGAAGGGTCTAATCGCTCAATATACCGGGCGTCTTCATCGCAATTATCCAGGCAAGATCGAAACGCGCATCTATGATTATGTTGACCTCCGAGTGCCAATCTGCGACTCGATGTATTGAAAACGTCTTAATGGCTACAAAGCCGTCGGCTATTCTATAGCAGTCGCAAACGAGGGCTTGTTCGCTGAGCCGACTGCAGAGACAATATTTGATGCCATAAACTTCGAACGGCCATTTCATGATGATCTGTCTAAGTCTAGACACAGCATCGTTATATCAACGACTCGCTTACGTTGGCACCACACTCCTAAAATTATAGAACTTCTTGCTGCAGCCTCAGTTCGTGGCGTCAGCATCACGATTATTATCTCCGAGACGGGTAATCGCGAATCAGAATTTCAATCAATGGGCTTCAACATCCTTTATCGCCCGACATGCAAAATGCGATGCGCGATCATTGACCAACGCATCGGTTGGTACGGTAGCATTAACCTCATCGGCCGCTCACTCCCTGATGCCAATGTCATTCGCATGGCAACGTCAGAGTTTGCCAAAGCACTAATTGATGCGTTAGGTTTATAAAAAGCATGGGGACTGCGACTTCGGAGCGGTCCCAAGCCCTGGCACGGCAAGGACATTTCGTGGTAACGACGGAGTTACCCGAAATCCAAACGGTAACGGTTTGGACACCTTGCTGTGGTAGTGTGACCATCATATCTGGAGTGGAACTGAATACAAAATATCAAGTGTATACTGAGGTATACATGTACAACCTTATGCTATATCTGGCCAAAATTGTTTGGTAGGAACGAGAAATAATCCCTTATTTTGCACCGTCAACGACACGGAATGCCTTCGACGGAAGGCTCTGAGACCGGGTCCATGATACGAGACGTCTCTTAATAATACTATGACGCATGACGGTGATTGACTGATTAGCCAACCCGACAAGCAACCGAATCTCCGTCAAGTCACTATTGATTTTCAGCGCAATAGGCTCGGCTCTATGCGTGGATGGTAAATGTTACCGACCCTTTGACCGTCGATTGATGCTGCCCAAGCGGTCCCCATGTCTTCAATCGACACTTCACCCAACTGATTATGCACCTGTTTGATTGACCGGGTAAAGCATCAACCAATCGGTTGATTGCCTGCCTCGCCAAACAAGCGATTGCGTGACTGATTGGTTAGTCAGGACCTCAGTATAGCTAATGCCCAAAGTGGCAGAACTGCAACTGACCGATTGATTGAACAATCAGAATATCGCTCGCCTGATTGACTGAAGCCATACCCAATCAATCGCCCGCCCAATCATCAGACTGCGCAGTTGCGCGATTATCCGGTTGATTGGTTGATGTTCTGATTAGTCAGCACTTCAACCAATCAGTCAATCGCCTGTGTGCCCGCTTGATTGTGTGGTTAAGCAGTCGTGTATTCAATTGGGTGAGCGGTCAATCGATTAGACAACTGAATTATTAACCCGATTCCCTCCATTTAGGAGATTGAATCAGACCCTCACGCCCGAATGCAAAGCACGCTCCCAAATATCAACTCCTCAACCCTACTTTTTGTCATACCCGAAGAAGAATGGCATAATCTCCATGATACGCTGAAACAAATCATGGACTTAATTGCCCGTCGCAATGCAGAAGATGCCAACAGCGAATGGATAGAATCCGAAGATACACGTAAAATCCTTGGAGTTTCGCCAAAGACATGGCAAAACTACCGGGACCAGCGCATCATCCCCTTCTCACAGATAGGTCGCAAAATCTACGTAAACCGCGCCGACCTCGACGCCTTCCTACGAAAGCATCGTATCCCCGCTATAAAATAGCAAACTTTTCAACGGCAATCGGTTGTGTTTTACAGCATAACCGATTGCCATCTCAAAAATTCTTTGTAACTTTGCATTAATAGCAACCATAAAAATCTGAATATGGCCGAAACGGTTTAAACCACAGGCAGCGATGCCGCCAAACCAATCAAATTCTGAAACTCCCAAGCAGTCGTTGCAGGCTCGGCCAGCCTTCAGATAACTGCCGCCGGAGTTTTTTTGTTTTTTCATAGATATGGCAAATGCCTTAATAGATAATTCCGAGCAGTTTAAGCTCGTCAAATATATTAAAGAGTTGGTCTCACGACCTGATTGTAATCATATTATGATTGCAACGGGCTATTGGGACTTGCCCGGCACAACTTTAGTCTATGAAGAACTTAAAGACTTTTTCGCGCGAGGAGGCAAACTTGACTTACTGATAGGACAAGAGCCACAACTTCAATATTATCAAGCATCTCAAGAAGTACGCCAATTCCCTGATTTCTATATTCAAAGGGATGTCGAATCTCTAACTGATGAGTATAAGCCCATTGGTAAGTTGATTATTGATAATGCCCTGACCGAAGAGAATCCCGATGGGAAGTTTGAGATTCGCGTGTATGGTCAAGGAGGGCATAAAGAATTCCTCCATGCCAAATGTTACATCTTCCTCGGTAATAATCATATGCTTGCGACTGGAATTGTTGGTAGCTCTAATTTTACATTAAAAGGATTACAGGGCAATGCCGAGTTAAATTACCTTGAAGAAAATGGTAACAGTGTAGCAGCACCGTTTACAGAGTATTCGACATCTAAATCTCACAAAGCATGGTTTGAGGAGCTATGGCAGAATAGCGAATTATGGTCGGGGAAGTTTATTAAGAATATTCTTAAGCCTTCACCCATCGGTGTAGGAATTGAAAAAGATAACGAAGCGGAAAAATCACTTTCGCCATACGAAGTCTATATCAAGTATCTTCAATTGCAGTTTGGAGATATGGTAGATGCTAATACATCCGAAATTCTTAAATCCTATTTGCCTCCGTCATTCAACACCCTTGAATATCAGCTTGACGCGGTAAAACAATGTTTCTCGGTGATGAAACGATTTGGCGGTTTTATTCTTGGTGATGTTGTAGGGCTTGGCAAAACTATTGTAGGCGTATTGCTTATCCGTCATTTCCTTGAAAATGCCGAATCTCTCGGTCGTACTCGTAAAGTTCTGATCGTAACTCCTCCGGCAATTAAGAAAGCATGGGAAAAGACCATCAAGGATTTTGACAATGATAATCCTCGTAACAATATTGAGCTTAGTGTTGATTTTGTGACCACCGGAAGCATAGAAAAAATTACTGATGAGCTGGAAGATGCCGATGATATTGATGATAGTGACGAAATCGAAAACTTTGAGGTCTGCAACTATGGAATGGTACTTATAGATGAGAGTCACAATTTCCGTAACTCAGAAACTCAGAAATATAAAGCAATTGATGGCCTGATTGGACTTATCAATCCCACTCCATACGTCGCACTCCTGTCTGCAACTCCCCAGAATAATTCGCCGAAGGATCTCTATAATCAGATACGTTTATTTCAGCGCACACCCAATAACTCCAACTTACCCAATGTCGAGGGTGGCAAGCTTGACTCTCTATTCAATGCGATGGAAAGACGCTTTAAAGAGGCGCGAGCTATTTCGCAGGATACGGATGAGGGCAAAATTCAAGCACGCGCTATTGTTAAGGAGGTCTCAGAAAAAATCCGAAGCAGCGTCCTTAATGATATCGTAGTTCGTCGTACCCGTACCGATATTAAAAATCTATATGGAGAAGATGCAGAATTACTGAGGTTCCCCACTGTCAAAGGTCCACATAAGCTCGAATATAAGATGGATGAGGAACTATCAAAGCTCTTTTCTGATACCGTAGATGCTATATGTCCTCCTGCCATAGGAGAGCCTTTTGATCCGAATAAACATATCGGCTTTTACCGTTATGCCGCAATTACACAGTTCGTCGATGAGGACAACAAAAAACTGTATGAGAAACGAAACCTTACGGTTGATAGCATTACGCAAAGACTTCAGCGTATTATGCGGATTCTATTGGTAAAGCGTCTGGAAAGCAGTCTTGCTGCATTCAAGAAGACACTGGAAAATCTGAACCGATACAATGAAGTTATGATAGATATGCTCCAATACGATTGCGTATTTATCTGTCCTGATATAGATGTAAACAAATTGCACAACGAGTCCAAGGGTAATTTTGCCGCTTTCAAAACTGCGGTAGAAGCTATCATCGCTCGTAAAGGTGGAAACAACAGATGTTTCCAGACCTCTGATTTCAAAGAATCATATCTCGAAGACCTCCAAAATGATAGATTGCTTATCGGCGATTTGCTTGAACGGTGGCGAGAAAACACAGAAGACCCCAAATTCGACCGTTTCAAAGAAGCTATAAATCCTGAACTTTTCAATCCAGAGATTAATAATCCGTCCCGACTAAACAAGCCTCGTTTGGTTATTTTTACCGAAGCTATTGACACACTCAAATCATTGGAACGAGCTTTAAAGGCAAAGGGGCACAAGGTGCTTAGCATTACGGCGCAGAACAGGACAGAAATGCAAGAAGCTATTGAGGCGAACTTTGACGCAAACTGTAAGCTGGAGAATCGCCGTGATGATTATGATGTTATCGTCACAACCGAAGTTCTTGCAGAAGGTGTGAATCTACATCGTTCTAACGTTATTCTCAATTATGATGCTCCGTGGAATGCAACTCGCTTAATGCAGCGAATTGGCCGAGTGAACCGCATAGGCTCTACAGAAGATTTCGTCCATGTCTTCAACTTCTTCCCATCAGACGAAGGGAATAGCCAAATACGCCTGATTGAAAAAGCTTATGCTAAACTCCAATCTTTTCATGAGATGTTTGGCGAGGATAATAAGGTTTTCAGTGAGCGCGAAGAACTTGTTGAGCATGACCTGCAACATTTCGTTGATGGTGATGAATCTCCGTTTGGTCCATTTATCAAAAAACTGAAAGCATTTCGGGATAATTCATCGGAACGATATGATTATATCGCCTCTGTTGATGCTAACGGACTTGGAGGTGTTTTAGAGATTCGTGATGAAAACGCTCATGGTATTTTCGTATTCACAGACAACTCGCAAGAATTGATTTCAGTAGATGTAGAGAAAACTCATGAAGATATTTCTTCTAACATAATCTCCTCATTGTCTACTATGCAGCGATTGAAATGTGAGCCAGATACCGAATACTCTCATTGCCCAAGTGATAATGCATTGGTTGAAATAGCTAAACGTGCCTATCAAAAGCATGTAGCCCACTATATTACAGCCGCTGATTCAAGCAGAAAGTCTGCGAATGCACTTGTTGTGTTATCCTCCTTACGCTCTCGTTCGGATGTGACGCAAGAATCAAAAAAACTGTTGAAGCAAATAGAGAAACTTGTCAGAGCAAAAGATAACTATGTCATTAAACAGGTAATGAGATTTGAGAACTACCAGGGTTCACTCTTTGGCGCAGATGATGACATTAATGCTTTGCTTGATGCAGCTCTATCAAATTTAGCTAACCGAGCTCAAGCAAAACGTGGTGACGCTAAACTCGTAATTTATTCTGAAACTAAAAGCAATAACTGACTATGGAACTCAAGCATAAGTTAGAACAGATATTCAACAATGATTATCCCGGAACTGACCGTTTCATAGCGGATGTTATTGAACCAATCTTCGGCAATGAAATCGAATATATAGGCGATGACCTTGCCGAGAGGGAAAATTATGTCGAGAAAGCTAAAAATGCTGGCATCAAGCATATCAAATATATTGGCGACCTCACGGAAAAGAATTATAATGCCGATAACATTGCTCTTCTTGATGTAACTCTTGATGACTCAAAGAACATAGAGCGTTCCCGCGTCAACATCCAGCAACTGATTCGCTCCATAATGGATTACCGTCAGCACCTTATGATTGTATTCCATTACGAGGATGTCAAAGACAAGCAATGGAGATTTTCTTACGCATATAAAGGCGATTCATTAAAAGACTCCACATCAGCCAAACGCTACACTTACGTTTTTGGCAAAGGCTATCGTGGACGCACCGCTGCGGAACGCTTTCAAACTCTTGCCGACAGCACACGAAATAACGAGGATTTTGAAAAGGCATTCTCCGTTGCTGCTCTTAGTGACGAGTTCTTTGATCTATACCGAGCATATTATGCTGTGTTCGTAGAATATATTACCGGTGAAAAGTACACTGATGAAAAGAAACTGAATACCATAATAAGTCGGTGGAACTGGCTTGAGAAAGATGAAAGTGGTCAGTTTACCACAACTTTCGATGATAACGCTAAGGATGTTCGCGACTATATCAAAAAGATGTTTGGTCGGATAGTATTTCTCTATTTCCTTCAGCGCAAAGGCTGGCTATATGATGCTGACGGCAATCACGATCCACGCTATATGCGTCATCTTTTCGATGGCGCCGGAGAATTAAAAAATACTTTTCTTGATGATGTGCTTGAATTGTTGTTCTTTTATGTGCTGAACACAAAACCTGAGCAACGTGTTTTTGAAGCCTCATTTGCGAATAAAGACATAACCATTCTGCCCGGATGGGAGAAGATTCCATTCTTAAACGGTGGTCTGTTCAGTCAAGACGAAATAGACCCAAAGCATTGTGTTTTCCCTGCCGTTTACTTTGATGAGCTGTTTCGTTTCCTTGATAGCTACAACTTCACTATCGACGAAAACGACCAGGAAGATGCCGAGATTGGGATTGACCCTGAAATGCTTGGACGCATCTTTGAGAACCTCCTTGAGGACAATAAAGATAAGGGAGCGTTCTACACCCCCAAAGAGATTGTCGACTATATGTGTCGTGAATCAATCATTGCATATCTCCAGAATGATAAATTCTCCCCAAAAGGCAATGAGCTCATTCGCAATTTTATAGAGACGCTCAATATTGATTTGCTTGACACAAAACAGCGGGACTACATAGAACACCGGTTGCTTAAAGTAAAAATCTGCGACCCTGCGATCGGTTCAGGTGCGTTCCCCATGGGCCTGGTAAATCTGCTGTCGAAGATTTTCATAGTGCTTCGTACTTATAAAACCATCGACCAAGCAAAGATGAAACGCTACATCATGCAGCAGTCAATCTATGGCGTCGATATCGAGCAGGGAGCTGTGGATATTGCCCGTCTCCGCTTTTGGCTCGCAATGGTAGTGGACGAGAATGAGCCTCAGCCCCTTCCCAACCTACACTTTAAAATTATGCAGGGAAATTCTCTTGTTGAATCATACAAGGGGCTTGACTTATCTTCTTTGATGAAACCAGTCCCGGGAAAATTGGATTATATTTCAGCGGAAGAGCGTAAGCAATTGCGTTCCTCATTGGCTTACTTTTTCAATGAAACAGATCACGAATTGAGAAAAAAACGTCTTGTTGAGATAAAGAACATTGTTACCAATATGGTTTACAACGCCGATTCCAACATTAATCTGACAGAACTTGATTCCTCTGCGAATGATCAATTTTTCATGTGGCACACTTGGTTCGCCGATGTATTTGAAAATGGAGGTTTCGATATCGTAATCGGCAATCCACCATACAATGAACTACGAGACCTTGATGAAGTAAGTCAATCAAACAATAAAACATCAAAGTATTTTAAATACGCAAAGGGCGGAAGAATTAATATGTTTCAATTCTTTTATCCTCTGGCAATAGACATCCTTAAAGTTAATGGAGTCTGTTCATTAATCACACAAAATTCTCTTCTAGCAGAAGATAGTGCTCTTAAAAATCGAAAATTAATTTTTGATACCACAAAAATTATTGGGGTTGATTCTTTCCCTGAACGGGATGATGTCAACAAGAGAGTCTTTAAATCTGCAAAGATGAGTGTATGCATCTGTACGTTAAGAAAGATTTCAAATTGTGAGACTAATATAGCTTCATACTATCTGCCAGTTAGAATTTGGAAAGACAAAAATATGGGTGATGGCAGCATTTTGTATATTGATAAAGTGGAGATTGATCAAATTTATCCAGAGGATAAAATAATACCGATCTGTGATAATCGGAGATGGAACCTTTTGGTTAAACTGAAAAATCAAGGTGTATTTCAAGTTAATGCACAAGCTGGTGAAATAGATATGACTAAATACCGTAGCCTTTTTTCGCCAGATTCAAGTCTTCATAGAGTGCTAACCGGGGCACAGGTGCAACGTTATCATATTACGAATAATCCCTCTCAGGGTCAGATTTTTTATCTTGACTTATCTTCTCTTGCGCTATCTTCGGATAGAATGAAGGCAATATCATGCCCTCGTATCGTTATGCAACGCATAACAGGCGTCGATTCTAAAATAAGAATTATATGCACTTTGATACCTGAGAATATCCTATGTGCAAATTCTACAAACTACATTTCCCCAATTAAGAACGAATTTGATATGTATGAATTATTGGGGTTGCTTAACTCAAAACTTTTCAATTTTTTTATAAAACAAACAAGCACAAATACAAATGTAACGAGTAAAGAAATCTCCGGATTTCCGGTAAAGCCCCTTGACAAGAATGCACAAAGATTCAGATTTTTAGTACAGCAAAGACTATCTATAAACTCCACGTCCGATGCCATAGATATAGAGACCGAAATCGACAATATTGTATACCATCTTTATGGTTTGACCTACGATGAAGTCCTCATCGTTGACCCACAAGCCAAAATCTCTCGCGAAGCATATGATATTTTAAACTAATGTAAAAATCATTTATATGGCAGATAGAGCAGCGACATCCGTATTATTTGGGTTCGATTTTCAAGCAAATGCGGCCATAATACTAATGCTTGAAAATATTCGAGAAATGACTCATATTCGATTAGAAGGATCCGAAGATATTGAGATTACCTTAAATGATGGTAGCCATATTTTTGCGCAAGCGAAATCTGTTGTAAATAGTAGTTCAGATTTTAAAAATGTATTGGCCAATTTGAAAAAATCAATCGAATCTCTATCTGAGGCTAATCATAACGCATCTAATAGCGTTAGAGAGCTTATCTATATTACCAACTCCCCTAATCCATTTAAAGAAAAGCAACCTAATACAATCTTCTTGGGACCCTCTCAAAGAAATTATAATTCCTTGCCAGAAGAATTACAAGGAATAATCTCTGAAATTTTAAATAAACTGGATAATCCATTGGATATTAATAAATTTAAAATTCAGATTTTGCCATTTGAAACAGATAATGATAAGGAAAGATACAAATTTGTAATCGCAGAAATAGGCGACTTTATTTCTCTTTTAGGGAACTTTCCTATTGAGCGGAATCTAATTCATAAAATATGGGCAAACGACTTATTTCGAAGTGGAACGCGTAAAGACCAAAATATAAATCTTAAAAAGAAAGATTTAATCTGGCCAATCATAGTCCTAATTACGAATAATGAAGATTATGATGAATATGATATTGACGATTCCGATACTGAAGAACTATTATCTTCATACAGAGACATTATAAATACATGCTCAGAGAAATATGAATTTGTTACTCGCGTGTTGAATGCTTATAATAGTTTTAATGCGGGCGACAACAGAACAAAGCTAGAAAAATTCATTAAGTCTGAAAGCCAGAATTTTAAATATCTTTTTGATGACGCAAATATAAATCTATCTGAAGATCTTCAAACCATTTTGCTACAAATTATAATACGTAATATTATAAGCAAAAGGAGAAGAATCAACCACATTAAAAATACAGTTAATCTATGATATTCAATTCAATAAAAATAACGGAAGGAAATGCTCAACGGTTGATTGAATTTTCTGATAGGAACAATCTAATACATAGTATGAGTAACAGCAAAGGAAAGACAACTCTGCTGCGACTTCTTTTATATTCAATAGGATATAGCATACCAAATACTAAACACATCAAATTTGAGGATTTGGAAATTGAGTCAACCATTACTCTTGATAATGGTGATTCAATAACCCTATGTCGGAATTCAAGAGATTTCATAACCCTCAAAAATGGAGATGATGAGACGTTTTTTATACTTAATAGCCAAGAAACAGATTTACACAAAATAATTTTCAATGCGTCAAATCATGATCTAATAAGTAATCTTTTAGGTCTGTTTTATTTTGATCAGGAAAAAGGCTGGACATTACTTAATCGTGGTGTTGTAATCGGCAGTATCCGGTTCAATATTGAAGAACTCATTAGAGGTTTGGCAAACATTGATTGTTCTGAATTAATAAAAAAAAGAGACGCTAAAAAACAAGATTTGTTAAAATACAAACAAATGTTTAGCGTAGCTAAGTATCAAGAGACTCTTGATGTTGAATCAAACAATCTTGCACGAGATTCCTATAATGCACGGATTGATGTAAGCCTCAATCAGTGTAGAATGGAGCTTAACCTCTTGAAAACTGAATTGCGTAGAATTAATAAGGTTTTAAAGGACAATAAAACCTTCAAAAGTTTTATAGCAGAAATTGGCCTATTAATTAAAACTCCAGAGGGGCAAACCCTTGCAGTAACAGAAGAAAATATAATAGGTCTTAACGATACCATTGATTATTTGATTGCAAAGCGTCAAATAATTATCTCTCATTATAAGCAACTTCAGGATAGACTAATTGAAATTGAGCGAGAACGTCGAATTGAAGATGTTCAGTTGTCTTTCTTTGAAGATGAAGAAACGATTTCCCAGATATTTGACAAGCGAATTGCCAATATACCTATTAATGAGATGGCAGTAAAAAATGGCATAACGCGTCTTGAGCAAGAAATTAAAGCTATAAGTGTGCGAATTAAGGATGTATCCCAGAATGCAAAAAATGCCCGTAGCATAATATCTTCCATATTTGCTAATACAAAAAAATATCTCTCAGAATTAGATTTGGATGATACTAAGATAACAGAGCGTTACTTGTTTACCTCAAATTTAAAAGAGTTGTCGGGAGCCATACTTCATAAAACTGTATTTGCATTTAGACTTGCCTGTCTAATAGAAGTAGAAAAACATCTTGGGATTAAGCTTCCAATAATCCTTGATTCACCGAGTGGAAAAGAAATTGATAGAAAGAATATAGAAGCAATGATTCGTATTCTAACAAGAGATTTCTCCGAAAATCAAATAATTATCGCCTCAATTTATCAATACGATTTAAAGAACGTAAACACTATATTGATTGTAAATAGATTGATTGAATAGTCATGCAACTATTGGATGTAATGATATGAGCAAGAAGTCGATACGGTTTTTCAATGATCGCGAGGTCAGGGCGGTCTGGGATGACGAGAACAACTGCTGGTGGTTCTCAGCTACAGATGTGGTGCGCGCCATTAATGATGAGCCCGACTATAATAAGGCCAGTAACTATTGGCGTTGGCTAAAACGTAAGCTGAAACAGGAAGGCGTTCAACTCGTGAGTCCCACTCACGGGTTCAAATTCGAGGCTCCGGACGGCAAACAGCGCATAGCCGATGTGCTCAACAGTGATGGGGTCATTCTTCTTGCCAAGCATTATCCCAACAATCGGGCAAGCAAGTTCCTTGACTGGTTCACATACAGCGACAACACCATTGACGGTCAGAGCCGCAAGAAGGCATACACACTGTTTGAAAGTGGTTTACTTAACTCGCTTGAGCCGGGCAGCATGAAGTGTCTGCAACAGATTCACGCCTATCTCTTTGGCGGCTTATATGAGTTTGCTGGACAGATAAGGAATAAGAATATATCGAAGGGCGGGTTCACGTTTGCCAACTGTTTACACTTCCCGACCATCATTCCGACGATTGAACGTATGCCGGAAACCACTCTCGATGAAATCGCCGACAAATATGTGGAAATGAATGTGGTTCATCCGTTTATGGAGGGAAACGGGCGAAGCACACGCATCTGGCTCGACCTGATGCTCCGTCGCTCGCTAAAACGCTGTATTGACTGGAGCCGGATTGACAAGAATGAATACCTGACTGCGATGCGCGAGAGTGTTGTCGATTCAACGCATATCAAAGCGCTGCTCAAAGGAGCCTTGACCGACAAAATCAACGACCGCGAGATGTTCATGAAAGGCATCGATTACTCCTACTATTATGAAGAAGAGTGAACCTATCGGCAAAGCTGCGTGCAGACCTTTTGCACGTAATATGCACGTAAGAATAAAAGAAAGCGACTTAACTTTGTGATTGTCACTTTGTTAAGTCGCTTTTGGGGTGCCCAGAATAGGAGTCGAACCTACACGCCTCGCGGCACTCGCACCTGAAACGAGCGCGTCTACCATTCCGCCACCTGGGCCAGTGGTTATTCGGTTTGTCAGCCGTTTTCAGTCTGGTCGGGGTGAAAGGATTCGAACCTTCGACCCCCTGCTCCCAAAGCAGGTGCGCTAACCGGACTGCGCTACGCCCCGAAATCGAGTGCAAAATTAATGCGTTTTTCCGACATTTCCAAATATCCGGCCAAAAAAATTATTTTTTTAACATCTTAAAGTTCA
>ERZ1026968.106-NODE-106-length-46701-cov-6.896390_pt1 | contig 46701 bp, 36 predicted proteins | sample MGYA00519295_ERZ1026968 | MGnify/ENA primary metagenome ERZ1026968 (study PRJEB26926, sample SAMN06164480) | human gut metagenome | biome: ENVO:00009003; feature: ENVO:2100002; material: ENVO:00002003 | host: Homo sapiens | place: USA | collected 2012 ...
ATAAAATAACTAAATTTCTCAAGGAGCAAGACAATCTTAAATGAAAGAGCCGTGACCTGTAAACATAAAAGTTTGTAATTAGCGGTTTTTTTATTAACTTTGCGCGTTGAATGCGCCAACCAGGCGCGCATAAGTCTGAAAATTAAACCGCAATGGCACAAAATAACGACAAACAGGAAGAAAAGACAGCGATTGAGAACGTAAACGAGACGCTGACCAACGCAGGCCAGAAACTGGCCGACAACAAGACGATGATAGGATGGATTGTCGGAGGCGTTTTCGTAATCGCAGCTCTGATAATCGGCTATATGTATTTCTACCGCACTCCGCACGTCAACAAGGCGTACGAGGCTTACAACCAGGTTGAGATCAGCGCGGCCGGCAACGACTCGATAGCTGCGGCTCAATATAAGAAGGTAGCCGACGAGAACAAGGGCAACACTGCCGGCAAGCTGGCAGCCCTGTCAGCAGGCGAAGCCCTCTACAACCAGGGCAAGTACAAGGAGGCTGCCGAGTATCTGGAGCGCTTCAGCAGCAGCGAACCCGTGCTGGAGGCCAACGCAATAGTACTGACAGGCGACTGCTACGTCAACCTCAAGCAGTATGACAAGGCTATCTCCTGCTACGACAAGGCCATCGGCAAGGCTGACAACAACTCGCAGATCGTTCCCCGCGTCCTGCTGAAGGAAGCCAACGTATACGACGCTCAGAAGAACTACCAGAAGGCTCTGGAATGCTATCAGAAGATAGCCAAGGACTTCCCGCAGTTCCAGCTCGGCAACGGCATGACAATCGACGCTTACATCGAGCGCGAGAACGCACGCCTCGGAAAGTAAACATTCTTTTCATAAGCAATATAGATGAAGTCATCTTGCATAAGATGACTTCATTATTGTAAATAGACATTCATTGTAAATCGACATAAGGTAAAGACTGTACCGAAATGACGGTCACCACACTATCCAACGGACTTCGCTGCGTGGCGCGGCACAGCACAGGAGCCGTGAGCTACATCGGCCTGGCGGTGAACGCCGGCAGCCGCGACGATTATCCGGATGCGCCGGGACTGGCGCACTTCCTGGAGCATACCATATTCAAGGGTACGCGCCACCGCCGCGCCTGGCACATCTCCAACCGCATGGAAAGCATCGGCGGCGAACTCAACGCCTACACCACCAAGGAGCTGACCATGCTCTATACCATCGCGCCGGCCGGATATGCCGACCGCGCCCTCGAGCTATTGGCCGACCTGGTGAAGAACGCCTCGTTTCCCGCCGCCGACGTGGAGCGCGAACGCGATATAATCATAGAGGAAATACACTCCTACTACGACTCTCCATCGGAGGCGGTGTTCGACGAATTCGACGAGAATATCTACGCCGGCTCCGCCATGGCCCACAACATACTTGGCAACGAGGAATCCGTGCGCCGGCTTGACGGCACGGTGGCCCGCGATTTCCTGGACCGATACTATGTGCCGGCAAACATGGTGCTGTACTGCGTGGACCCGAATCCCGAAAAGGCCATGAAACTTGCCGAGCGCTATTTCGGCGACATGGACCATCCGGCCCCCGTGCACAACCGCATCGCACCTACCGTGCCGCCCCCTTTCGAAAAAGTCAGCGAACGCGACAATTCGCAGGCCAACACGATATGCGGCTGCCGCATACCCGGGCGCCACGACCCGATGCGTTACGCCATGATGCTGTTCAACAACGTATTGGGCGGTCCCGCGCTCAATTCCAGACTCTGTCAGGAAATACGCGAGAAGCGCGGTCTGGTATATTCCATCGAATCGAATGTGGTGATGCTGTCCGACTGCGGCACGTTTACCGTATATTTCGGTTCTGACAAATCTACTGTAAAGCGTTGCGAACGCATCATACGCGACCAGATACGCCGCATGGCTGACAAACCGTTGTCGCCGCGCGCCTTCGCGCAGGTGCGCGACCAATATTGCGGCCAGCTCGACGTGCTGAGCGACAACCGCGAGAACTGCGCCATGGAGCTGGGCCGTTCGCTGTTGCTGTACGACGAGGTGCGCGACCTGCGTTATATTAGCGACCGCATCCGCGAAGTCACCGCCGAGCAGGTGCGCCGGTGCGCCGAAATGATAACCGAAGCTGATTTGTCCCGACTCACACTGTTATAAATACTGAGTCACACTGTTATAAATACCGACTCACACTGATATGAAGATAGCCGATATTGATTTAGGAGAACGCCCGGTGCTGTCGGCGCCGATGGAGGATGTGACCGATCCGTCGTTCCGTCTGATATGCCGCGAGCAGGGCGCCGGACTGGTATATACCGAATTCGTCTCGGCCGAAGCCCTGGTGCGCGACATCAAGTCCACCACGCGCAAACTCGCCGTGAACGACCGGGAACGTCCCGTGGCCATCCAGATATATGGCCGCGACGCCGACGCCATGGTGCAGGCGGCGCAGATTGTGGAGCAGGCCGGTCCCGACATAATCGACCTAAATTTCGGCTGCCCCGTCAAGAAGGTGGCCGCCAAGGGAGCGGGTGCCGGTATGCTGCGCGACATTCCCAAGATGCTTGACATCACCCGCCGCGTGGTAAAGGCCGTTTCGCTTCCCGTCACCGCCAAGACGCGCCTGGGCTGGGACTGCGAGAACAAGATAATATGCGACCTCGGCCCGCGTCTGCAGGAATGCGGCATCAAGGCGCTGGCGGTGCATGGCCGCACACGCAGCCAGATGTACACCGGCGAGGCCGACTGGACGCTGATAGGCGAACTGAAAGCCAACCCCGAGATGGAGATACCCATTATCGGCAACGGCGACATCTGCACGCCCGAGCAGGCCCGGGACGCCTTCGACACCTACGGCGTGGACGCCATCATGATAGGGCGCGCATCGTTCGGCGCCCCCTGGATATTCCACGACGTACGTCAGATGCTCGACACGGGCGCATACACGCCGCTCAGCGTGCCAGAAAAGTTAGACCTGCTGAAGCGTCAGATCCGCGAGAGCATCGACCGTATAGACGAATACCGGGGCATACTGCACATACGCCGCCATCTCGCCGCCTCGCCGCTGTTCAAGGGACTGCCCGACTTCCGCCAAACCCGCATCCGTATGCTCCGAATCGAGCACGAGCAGGAACTCCTCGACCTCCTCGACGAAATCAGATCCAAATGGCTCGACGCCTGAAATAACCACGATAACCTGCAAAACCCTTATGTTGCATTACATATCATGATACTGAAAGGAGCCGGACACACAGCCCGGCTCCCCGATTTATTTAAGGTATGAAAAGTCCTATACTGAATTGCTGTTTTTTTACCATAGACTTATTCCGCATCGGAGGCGATGTCGCGGTAAGAGGCCATGAAGTCCATGTATTTGCGGATGCCGATCGCCAGGCCGACAAGGAAGCCGGCTCCCATGCCCATCAGCATATAGATGTCGGCGCGCGAGGCCCATCCCAGACATCCCAGCACTATGGCGCCGTATGGAATGAGTATCATCATAAACTGATGGTGACGACGGCGGTAGAACAGCGAACGGTCTATCACCTCGCGTACCGACATGCGCGAACAGTCGATGGAACGAATGCCGTTGGCCAGCCAATGGTCCATGGTCGATGCCGTGGCGAAAAAGCTGATAAACAGCACCGGTATCACCACCTTCCAGGGCATCTCCAGCCAGGGGAATTTATACAGTCCGAGACTCACAATCGTCATGACGAGAGCCACCATCGAAAATCGCCTGTACTCCCGCGCCAGTTTCTCGAGTGCGGTCTCGCGCCGGGAGTTCATCCGCGGATTGTACGGCGAGCCTATACGGCCGGACTCCTGCCAGGTTTTCTGTAATTCTTCTGTGGTCATAATATGTATTTTTATTCTTGTTATTTGCCATTTATTTCCGTTGACAGACGGCTCTTGATGCGCGAAAGGCGTGTCGCGACATTTCCTTTGGTCAGTCCGGTCACCTCGGCTATTTCCGCATTGGAACGGTCGTCGAGATGCATGGTCATTATCGCCTTGTCAAGAGGAGACAGCAACGATATTAGGTAGTATAGAATCCGGATTCGTTCGCGCAAGGAATCAGATTCTACGTCATCGACCGGCTCAGGAAAGATTCCGTCAATCGGAGAAGTGAGGACGCTTCGTTTCCTTTTGCGCAGACATGACACACACGTATTGAGGGTGATGCGATATATCCATGTATCGATGCTTGAATCCTCCCTGAATCCGTCAAGACTTTTCCAGACATTTATCCAGACATCCTGACGCAAGTCTTCGAAATCAGTGCTGCTGTCCGCATAGGAGAGGCATATCCTGTTGACGAGTTGGCCGTAACGTTCGGTCAGTTCAATGAAATATGCCTCGTCGGCGGCTTTTAATCCCCTATTGGAATAATCCGACCCGCATCCCCCAACCATCTTTGCCTGGCAGTATGCCGGATTCCGGGAACCGAAAATCAGTGCCGACAACCGCTGCAACATCCTGATCAGTTTTCCATGACACTGCAAAATCAGGGAATCGGAATATGTAGTATAACTTAGCTCCATTTTTTGAATCTTTTACAACATTAGTCGTAAAGTAAATGAATTTATTACACCGATCGAAAGATTTTTTAGTAAATTCGCGAATAAATTGGATTTATCAAGACATACTTATGGCAAAAATAACCGTTCTTGACACTGATATCAGTATTGTTCAATACAATGATGAGGATTATATCAGTCTAACAGACATGGCTCGCAGTCAGATGCAGGAGCATATAATTTTCCGCTGGCTAAGTCTTAAAAGCACATTGGAATATCTCGGGGAATGGGAGATGCTATATAATCCTGGTTTTAATTGTACCGAATTCGGTACAATTAAAAATGCTGCCGGTAGCAACAATTTTGTACTTTCAGCAAAAACATGGATAGAGCGGACGAATGCCATTGGCATTCGTTCAAAAGCAGGAAGATATGGAGGCACCTATGCTGATAGGGATATCGCCTATCATTTCGGAATGTGGATTGCACCTAAATTCCAGTTGCTACTTGTCAAAGAATATCAGCGTCTGAAATCTGATGAACAGAAACAACTCGGATGGTCAGCAAAACGCGAACTATCTAAAATCAATTATCGCATTCATACCGATGCCATCAAACAGAACCTCATTCCTGCTGAGATTACAAAACAGCAGGCGAATATCATCTACGCGAATGAAGCTGACGTTCTAAATATGGCAATGTTCGGAATGACTGCAAAACAATGGCGGGATATCAATCCTGATCTAAAAGAGAATATTCGGGATTATGCCTCAATCAACGAACTGATATGTCTTTCAAATATGGAGAATCTTAATGCTCTATTTATTGAACAAGGAATATCCCAATCAGAACGATTGATAAAACTTAATCAGATTGCCATACATCAGATGAGTATTCTTGAGAGCGGAAGCGATGAAAGGAATCTATTAAAGTAAACTGATTTCGATAATGAATAAGGATAATTCACAAGAGATATTTCCGGTGGTGGATGAATCGGGCGCTGTGATAGATAAAGCCACGCGTGGCGAATGTCACGGAGGCTCGAAGTTGCTGCATCCCGTTGTGCATCTGCATGTGTTCGACCGGGAGGGGAATCTATATCTGCAGCACCGGCCCGACTGGAAGGACATTCAGCCCAGCAAATGGGACACGGCAGTAGGCGGTCATGTGGACTACGGCGAAAACGTGGACGATGCGCTGAGACGCGAGGCACGCGAGGAACTCGGTCTGCAGGAATTCGAGGCGGAGCACCTGGTGTCGTATGTATTTGAATCCACGCGCGAGAGGGAATATGTCAACGTGTTCCGCACGGTCACCGACCTCACGCCCCGGCCCTCGGACGAACTCGACGGAGGCAGATTCTGGACCCGTGAAGAAATACTCGCCGCAATCGGCAAGGGAATCCTCACTCCAAATTTCGAACAGGAATACCTCCGCGTATTCGGCAATCATCCGGCCGGTACTCCCGATTGAGTCAGACTCAACTGAGACAATGCCTTCAGTTTTGATATTCGCGGAGTTTTTAGTAACTTAGCGAAGAAAATAATTGTTATGGTTATGACAATGGCAGAGAAATATCCCATCGGCGTCCAGAGCTTCGCGAAACTTCGCGAGAGCGGATACACGTATGTTGACAAAACCGAGTATATCGAAAAGCTCATCACGAAAGGCAATTGTTTTTTTCTGAGCCGTCCCCGCCGGTTCGGCAAATCTTTGCTGTTGTCTACCATCGAAGCGTACTATCAGGGACGACGCGATCTGTTCGAAGGGCTGGCCATAAGCCGCGGCGACCACGACTGGCAGCCGCACCCTGTGCTGCATATCGCCTTCAACGCACATGAATACATCAGACCGGACAGCCTGTTGGAGAAATTCGGTTATGACTTCAATGAATGGGAGAAGCTTTACGGTACCGAACTTCGGGGTGCATCCCATTCGGAACGGTTCAGGTATTTCATAAAACAGGCTTACGCCGTCACCGGCCAAAAGGTGGTGATACTTATCGACGAGTACGACAAGCCACTTCTCGATACCGCAGGAAATAAGGAACTTCAGGACATCTATCGATCACAACTCAAGGCATTCTACGGTAATCTCAAGAACTGCGACCAATACATTGAGTTCGCGATGCTCACCGGAGTGTCCCGGTTCGGCAAGCTGAGCATATTCAGCGACCTCAATAATCTTCAGGACATATCCCTTTCCGAGGAATACAGCGCGATATGCGGCATGACCATTGAGGAAATCCGCGACAATTTCGATGCAGGCGTACGCCAGCTGGCCGTCAGAAACGAAATGTCGGTCGATGAGGCATACGCGCAGCTGAAGAAGAACTACGACGGCTATCATTTCTCGCCGACGTCGCCCGATATATATAACCCGTTCAGCCTCTTGAGTGCGCTGTCAAGCGGTTATTTCGGCGCTTATTGGTTCTCCACGGGTACGCCTACATTCCTGGTCAAGATGATCCGCGACATGCAGATAGACTTGCGAGACCTGGAACATATCGAGGAGAAGCTGAACAATCTGATGGATGCTTCGTTTGACCTGAGCAATGCCATTCCGTTGATGTATCAGAGCGGGTATCTGACCATCCGCAGCTATGACCCCCGTTTCCGCACAGTGCAGCTCGATTATCCCAACGAGGAAGTGGAGCAGGGATTTCTCGACATGCTGATGAAGATATACACGGAAAGCCGGTCGGGTCGCAGCGAGTTCGACGTCCGGCGTTTTGTGCTCGATGTCGAAGCCGGCCGCGTCGACGACTTCATGACGCGGCTGCAGGCACTGTTCAGCGGCTATCAGTACGACCAGATAGACTTAGGCAATCTTGAACTGCATTACCGCAACGTGATATACCTGGCAATGAAGCTGATGGGATTCTACACGCACGCCGAGATGCGGACCGCGGCCGGCCGGATCGATTTATTGGTCAAGACTCCCGACTATCTCTATCTGTTCGAGTTCAAGATAAACAAAAGCGCGCAGGCCGCCATGAACCAGATCAACGCCCGCGACTATTTGCTGCCGTTCCACGCCGACGGACGCAGGATTGTCAAGGTCGGTGTGAACTTCGACGACATCATCCGCTCCATCTCCGAATGGATTGTGGAATTCGAGTGAATGCCCCGGACCGCTCAAGCATAACGGGTATAATTATCCTGCACCTGATACCGGATCGAGACAACTTCAACACCTCAATAATCTGCAAAGTTCGGAGTGATTCCGCTGCAAAGTTCGGAGTGAATCCGCTGCAAAGTTCGGAGTGATTCCGCTGCAAAGTTCGGAGTGATTTGGATATTAGTCTGAAAATGTGTAAATTTGCACAAATTCCAAAGTGATGAAAAACGACTATTATATACCAAGGATAGCGGATGATACGTTACAAAAAAAATTACGTACCAGCGGAGCTGTATTAATAACAGGTCCCAAATGGTGCGGCAAGACATGGACCGCATTGAATGCAGCGAATAGCGTCATATATTTGCAGGATCCGGACAAGCGTTCTTCGTACATAAAAATGGCACAGACGCAACCTTCTTATCTGCTCCAAGGAGATAAGCCGCGACTGATTGATGAATGGCAGACGGCAACTGTGTTATGGGATGCAGTCAGGTTTGCGGTAGATAAGAATCCCGAGAAAGGGCAATACATATTGACGGGAAGCGTCGTAGTGGATGAGGACGATGATTTGCTTCCTGACGAGAAAATGGAACACACCGGTACAGGCCGTATATCTCGAATGAAGATGCGCCCGATGAGTCTTTTCGAATCCAGGGAATCAAATGGAACGGTGTCTTTAAAAGATCTGTTTCAGGGAAATCTCGAAGTCACATCCATGAGCGAGCTCAGGATAACAGATTTGGCATTCGCAATTTGCCGAGGAGGCTGGCCTGCCGCTTTATCGATGGATGCGGAGGATTCACTTGATGTTGCTAAGGATTATATCGAGGCTGTGTGTGAACGTGATGCCGCAGCCGTTGACAAATCACAGAAAGATCCTGACCGCGTATTAGGAGTACTCAAGTCGTTGGCGAGAAATATATCCACCATGGCGACTGATAAAACCATAATGCAAGACGTCAGGGCTAATGATGCCTCCATAACCGACAAGACGCTTGAGATATACCTAAGATCCCTTCGTAAGCTCTATATAATAGAAGATGTAAAGGCATGGCAACCTTCTTTGAGGTCAAAAACAAGAATCCGGACATCGTATAAGCGACAGTTTGTAGATCCGTCACTGGCCGTTGCCGCAATTGACGCAAGTCCGAATATGATTCTTGAGGATTTCAATTATTTTGGATTCCTGTTTGAATCATTATGCGTAAGGGATCTGAGAATATATGCGGAGCCATTAAGGGGAACCATTCAGCATTATCATGACAGTAATGAACTGGAGGCAGACATAATAATTACCCTTAAGGATGGCCGATGGGCAGCCGTAGAAGTCAAGCTTGGCAGCAGGGAAATCGAAGAAGGTGCAGAGAATCTTAAAAAACTGGCAGCCAATATCGACACTTCCAAATGTCAGGCCCCATCATTTTTAATGGTTTTGACCGGTGGCGAATTTGCATATAGACGCCCTGACGGTGTATATGTAGTACCAATCGGCTGTCTCAAAGATTGACATAATCTTCAGTCTTCCTGTTATGTGCGATAAAATACCCTAAAATCTTTTTGCAAGATTCAATAAAATATCATACCTTTGCAACGGATTTGCATATAAATCTGTTATACCCACAGAGAAAAAGCCACATATTTGAGCTCAAATAATAAATAAACCTTATCCAACAAACCAAAAAACAACCGGGGCCGATCTGGCAGCGATGTCTGGAGACCCTACGAAAAACTGATTATGGAAGAAACGAAAAAACCTAAGCGGCCTCGTATCGGAGAAACCGGTGCAAGCATTGCTAATGATTACGCCCAGAACAATGACGGTCCGCACTATGAAAAAGTAAATTACCCGTCACACGACACTCACAGTGCCACCGGCGCAACCGAAGGCCAGACAGGCGAACGTCCTGCCCGTGCCTATCAGCAACGTCCTTACGGTTATCAGCAACGTCCCCAGCAGAGCACCTACCAGCAGGGCGGTTATCAGAACCGTCAGCAGGGCGGCTACCAGCAGCGCAACACCCAGAGCGGTTACCAGCAGCGCAACAACCAGAACGGTTACCAGCAGCGCAACAACCAGGGCGGCTACCAGCAGCGCAACAACCAGGGCGGCTACCAGCAGCGCAACAACCAGAACGGCTACCAACAGCGCAACAACCAGGGCGGCTACCAGCAGCGCAACGGCCAGGGCGGTTACCAGCAGCGCAACAACCAGGGGGGCTATCAGAACCGTCAGGGAGGATTCCAGCGCAATCAGGGAGGATTCCAGAACCGTCAGGGAGGTTTTCAGCGTAACAACCAGGGAGGTTTCCAGAAACGCCAGTTCACCCCGCGTCCCAAGCAGATAGACTACGTGCTGGAGGACATCGATCCGAACTCGGAGATCCGTCTGAACAAATATATGGCCAACGCAGGCCTGTGCTCGCGCCGCGAGGCTGACGAATACATCACGGCCGGCAAGGTGAAGGTAAACGGTCAGGTCGTGACCGAACTCGGTACAAAAATCAAGCGCAACGACGTGGTGGAATACGACGACAAGGTCGTTACACCCGAGCGCAAATGCTACATACTTCTGAACAAACCCAAGGACTGCGTCACCACGAGCGACGACCCCAACGGCCGCACCACGGTGCTTGACCTGGTACGCAATGCCTGCGCCGAGCGCATCTATCCCGTAGGCCGACTGGACCGCAACACCACCGGCGTGCTGCTGCTCACCAACGACGGCGACCTGGCCTCCAAGCTGACGCATCCCAAGTTCGTCAAGAAGAAGATATATCACGTATGGACCGACCGCGACATCTCCGAGGAAGACATGCAGCGCATCGCCGACGGCATCGAGCTTGAGGACGGCGAGATCCACGCCGACGCCATCAGCTACGTAAGCGACGACCGCAACCAGGCCGGAATCGAGATTCACTCGGGGCGCAACCGCATAGTACGCCGCATATTCGAGCATCTCGGTTACCGCGTCACCAAACTCGACCGCGTGTACTTCGCCGGTCTCACCAAGAAAAACCTGCCTCGCGGACGCTGGCGCTTCCTGACCCAGGAAGAAGTCAACATCCTGCGTCAGGGAGCTTTTGAATAATATGGAAAAGATTCGCAGAACAACAATAAAGGAACTGCTTGCCCACGCCTCTGAGCACGAGGGTAAGAAAGTAGACGTAAAGGGCTGGGTGCGTACCCGCCGCGGCAACAAGAACGTACAGTTCGTGGCCCTGAACGACGGCAGCACCATCAACAACCTGCAGATAGTGTTCGACCTGTCGAAGACTCCGGAGGACGACCTGAAGGCCATCACCACGGGCAGCTCCATCCACGTGCAGGGCTTGCTCACACCCAGTGCCGGCAAGGGCCAGAGCGTGGAGGTACAGGCCGACGAGTTCGAGCTGTACGGCACCGCCGACCCGGCCACATATCCCCTGCAGAAGAAGGGACACACGCTGGAATTCCTGCGCGAGAAGGCTCACCTGCGTCCCCGCACCAACACGTTCGGCGCCGTGCTGCGCATACGCCACGCGCTGGCTTTCGCCGTGCATCAGTTCTTCAACGACAAGGGATTCTATTACTTCCACACTCCGCTGATCACGGCCTCCGACTGCGAGGGTGCCGGCGCCCAGTTCCAGGTAACCACCCTGCCGCTGAACGACCTGCCCAAGACAGAGGATGGACAAGTGGACTATTCGCAGGACTTCTTCGGCAAGATGGCGTCGCTGACTGTATCAGGCCAGCTGGAAGGTGAGCTCGGCGCCACGGCGTTGGGTTGCATCTACACCTTCGGCCCGACGTTCCGCGCCGAAAACTCAAATACGCCCCGCCACCTCTCCGAGTTCTGGATGATCGAGCCTGAGATGGCTTTCTACGAGATCGAGGACAACATGGACCTCGCCGAGGAATTCATCAAATACTGCATCAACTACGCCCTGGAGCATTGCGCCGACGACATCGCCTTCCTGAACGAGCACTTCGACAAGGAACTGATTGACCGTCTGCACTTCGTGGTGAAGAACGACTTCGTACGTCTCCCCTACACCGAAGGAATCAAGATTCTGGAGGAGAGCGGCAAGAAGTTCGAGTTCCCCGTTTACTGGGGCGTGGACCTGGCGTCGGAGCATGAGCGTTACTTAGTGGAGGAACACTTCAAGCGCCCCGTCATCCTGACCGACTATCCGAAGGAGATCAAGGCCTTCTACATGAAGCTGAACGACGACGGCAAGACCGTACGCGCCATGGACGTGCTGTTCCCGAAGATCGGCGAGATCATCGGCGGCTCGCAGCGCGAGGAGAGCTTCGACAAGCTCAACGCCCGCATCGAGGAGTTAGGTCTCACCGGCATGGACTGGTATCTTGACACCCGCCGTTACGGCTCGGTGCCCCACTCCGGCTTCGGTCTCGGCTTCGAACGCCTCGTGCTGTTCGTGACCGGCATGCAGAACATCCGCGACGTGATTCCTTTCCCGAGATTCCCGAACAATTGCGAATATTGATCAGATAATTGCAAATTTTGATCAGACAGTTGCGAATATCGATCAGATACATATTGACGACACTGGCAATCCTGTTTCTTGCGTTTCCCTCGGTGGCGACGCAGAAACGGGATTCCATCGTTGTTAGTCTGCTCACGGCATGGCCCGGCCCGGAAGTGTACCAGCTGTGCGGCCACAGTGCCATCCGCATACGCGGCGCCGAGGTGGATTCGGTATGGAATTACGGCGTGTTCGACTTCGACGAGCCTAATTTCGTGTACCGGTTCGTGAAGGGCGAGACCGACTATATGCTTGTCGGCTACCCCACGATGTGGTTCATGCCGGAATATCTGTCGGAAGGTCGCAAGGTGCTGGAACAGGATCTGAACCTGACGCAGGACGAGGCATGGAAACTTCGCTCGCTGCTTCGGACCGAGGCATTGCCTCAGAACCGCACGTACCGCTACAACTACGTGAAGGACAACTGCGCCACCCGCATCACCGACCGTCTGGCACAGGCCACCGACGCGCGGCTGATATTCCCCGACACGATAGCCTACGGCACGTTCCGCCGTGAGATGCGGGCGTTCCACCACGACTATCCCTGGTATCAGTTCGGCATCGATCTTGCGCTCGGCTCCGGTCTGGACCGTGAATTGAGGGCCAACGAGGAAATGTTCGTGCCCACCGTCATGTCCGACCGTTACGCCAAGGCCACGCTCAGCGACGGGCGCCGGCTGGTGAGCGACACACGTCAGCTCACGCCAGACAGCGGACATGCTACCCTGCCTCCGACGCCCTGGTATCTGACTCCGAATTTTTGGAGCGCTATTTGTTTCGTACTTATGGCGGCGTTCTCCGTGTTCATGGCATGCAAACGAAGGATTCTGCGCTGGCTGTACTGCCTGTGGTTCGCGTTGATCGGACTGGGAGGATGCGTCATCGCATTCCTGGTGTTCGCCTCGGACCATGAAGCCACGAGTCCCAACATGCTGTTGCTCTGGCTCAATCCGCTGCAGCTGATAGTGGCCGTGTGCGTATGGGGGCCCCGTGCTCACTGGCCCGTCAACATCATGGCATGGTACAATATCGTGGTGCTCGGAATCCTGCTTATAATCTGGCCCTTCCAGCTGCAGTCGGCCAACCCGGCCTTCTTCCCGCTGATGGGCGCAACACTCGCTCTCTCCATAGTCTATGCAATATTAGACTATAAGCAGAGTTATAATATTAATAGTAAGATACATAATAAGACAACCAAGCCGAAGCGGCAACCGGCGAAACGGAAACGCTGATTCACACTTCGGCAATCGATATAAAAAGATGTACAGGTTAGCGACAACCGGACTGTTGGGTCTGGCAGCATTGGCGGGAACTGTTTCCCTCGAGGTCAGCGGCGCGACGCCGCGGCTGGTGGTGGGAATAGTCGTGGACCAGCTGCGCACCGACCAGATAGACCAGCTGCAGAGCCTTTTCGGAGAGAAAGGGTTCAAGGTGCTGATGCGCGACGGGGCGTACCTGCGCGACGTCGATTTCAAGACACCCGGCCTTGACGCGTCGAGCGGCACCGCAGCCGTCATGACAGGTTCGTGGCCTGCCTATACCGGCGTGCCGTCGGCATTAGTGTTCGACTCCGAGATTCAGGCAATGCGCCCCCCGTTGGCCCGGCCGATGTCGAACGGTTCCATATCCAACGATTCGTTCACGCCCGATGGCCTGCGCCTATCCACCATAGCCGACGAACTGGCAATAGCCTCCGACGGCAAGGCCGTGATATACTCCGTGGCGGCCGACCCGCAGCAGGCGGTGATACTTGCCGGCCATGCGGCCACCAACGCCGTGTGGCTCAACAACACATCCGGACTGTGGGCCACTTCGGCGTACTACGGCCTTCTGAACAACGCCACGAAACGGGTCAACTCCCGCACGGCACCGGCTCACCAGATAGACACTGTAAAATGGCGTCCCCTGCCTGCCACGGCGCGACTCTGCACCAACCTGGCCAAGGGACCCGCTTTCGATTATAAATTCTCCTCGCGCGACCGCGACGCCTACCGCAAGTTCGGGCTCTCGCCCGCCGGCAACCGTGCCGTGACCGACATGGCCGTGGAACTGATCAGCCAGATGCCGGCCGACCCTGCCGCCCAGGGCATGATCAATGTGGCATATACGGTCGCTCCCTACAAGTATTCGCTCGGCACCGGCACGGTGGAAAGCACCGACGCCTGCATCCGGCTCGACGCCCAGATAGGCCGGCTCATAGAGGCCGTGGACAAATACTGCGGCAAGGAGAACGCCCTGATTTGGCTCACATCCACCGGATACTACGACGCCACGGCCACCGAGGACAAGCGGTTCCGCATTCCCGGCGGCGAATTCTCCGTGCGCCGCGCACGCTCGCTGCTCAATTCATACCTCGTTGCACGCCACGGCATCGGCGACTATATCGCTTCGATACGCAACGGCAACGTCTACCTTGACTCCAAGAGCATAGAGGCGCGCAACCTCGACCCCGTCGCCATCGCCGACGAGGCACGCCAATTCCTGGCCCAGATGAGCGGCGTGGAGCAGACGTTCACACGCCGCGAGATTCTGTCCCCCTCGTCGCCTGAGACCGACGCGCTGAACCTCGGCTACGACCCCAAACACGGCGGCGACATCATAATCCGCCTGGCTCCCGGATGGAGCGTGGTGGACGAGGACGCTCCCGTGGCCTCGCACCAGAAACCGGTGCGCCAGATGCCCGTGATGACCCCGGCGTTCATCATGACGCCCGGCATCCCGGCTCAGAAAATAGACACTCCCGTGGAAGCGGCCGCCCTGGCCCCCACCCTGACCGACATATTGAGAATACGCTCGCCAAACGGCACCCGCGCACGGTCCATACCGCTGCAAAAATAACGCATGATGGCCCGATTCACAATCCAGGCACATCAATTCCGATTCGACAAGAATCACAAAAAACGTATTTTCAATTTAACATCAGAATAATAGCACAACCATGAGTATATTAAAGAAACTTTTCGGCAACCAGTCGGAGCGCGCCGTGCGTCCGTTGTGGAACCGCCTCAATAAGGAAATCAAACCTATCTACAACGAGCTCCAGTCGCTGAGCCACGACGAGCTCCGCGGCCGCATCGAAACCGTGAAGGGCCGCATCCGCGGCAACGCGCAGACGTACAAGGATCACATCGACGAGATCCGCGCCAAGATCGAGACCTTAGACTATGACAAGCGCGAGCCGCTGTGGAAGGAGATAGACCAGACCCGCGAGGATATGTTCGCCAACTACGCCAAAGATCTGGACGAGGCTCTGCCCGAGGTGTTCGCCGTGGTCAAGGAGACGGCACGCCGTTTCGCCGAGAACGAAACCATCGAGGTGACAGCCACCGAGGCCGACCGCAAACTGGCGACCCAGGGCAAGGACTTCGTCACCATCGAGGGCGACAAGGCCATATACCGCAACCAGTGGGTGGCCGGAGGCAACCTGATGAAGTGGGACATGGTGCACTACGACGTGCAGCTGATAGGCGGCATGGTGCTCCACGGCATGATGAACGGCAACAAGGTGTCGAACAACATCGCGGAGATGGCCACTGGCGAGGGCAAGACCCTGGTGGCGACGCTGCCCGTGTTCCTGAACGCCCTTACCGGCGAGGGAGTGCACGTGGTCACGGTCAACGACTATCTGGCCAAGCGTGACTCCGAGTGGATGGGTCCGTTATACCAGTTCCACGGACTGACCGTGGGCTGCATCGACAAGACCGAGCCCAACAGCCAGGAACGCCGTGACGTCTACAACTCGGACATCACGTTCGGAACCAACAATGAGTTCGGTTTCGACTACCTGCGCGACAACATGGCCACCCGCGTGGAGGACCTGGTGCAGCGCGAACAACATTACTACGCTATCGTCGACGAGGTTGACTCCGTGCTGATCGACGACGCCCGTACGCCTCTGATCATATCCGGTCCCATCCCCAAGGGCGACGACCAGATGTTCAACGAGTTCAAGCCCAACGTCGAGAAGATAGTGAACGCACAGCGCAAGCTGGCCCAGCAGCTTCTTCTCGAGGCCAAAGACAAGATCTCCAAGGGCGAGACCGAGGAAGGAGGTCTGGCGCTGTTCCGCGTCTACAAGGCCCTGCCCAAGCACGGCCCGCTGATCCGCTATCTCAGCGAGGACGGTATCAAGAACCTGATGCTGAAGGTGGAGGCCAAGTATATGGCCGACAACAACCGCGAGATGCCCAAGGCTGTCGAGCCGCTGTATTTCGTTATTGACGAGAAGAACCACAGCATCGAGCTGACCGACAAGGGTATCGACATCCTGACCGGCACCACCACCGACCCCGATTTCTTCATCCTGCCCGACATCGCCGCCCAGCTCAGCGAGGTGGAGAACGAGGACCTGACTCCCGAACAGAAGCAGGAGAAGAAAGACAACCTGCTGCAGAACTACTCCATCAAATCGGAGCGCGTGCACACCGTCAACCAGCTGCTGAAGGCCTACACCCTGTTCGACAAGGATGTTGAATACGTGATCGACGACAACAAGATCAAGATCGTTGACGAGCAGACAGGCCGTATCATGGAGGGTCGCCGCTACTCCGACGGACTGCACCAGGCCATCGAGGCCAAGGAGGGCGTCAAGGTGGAGGCCGCCACGCAGACCTACGCCACCATCACGCTGCAGAACTATTTCCGTATGTACCGCAAGTTGGCGGGTATGACCGGTACGGCCATGACCGAGGCAGGCGAGTTCTACGACATATATAAGCTGGAGGTAATCGAGATCCCGACCAACCGTCCCGTGATCCGCAACGACATGAACGACCGCGTGTACCGCACCAAGAAGGAGAAATACGCGGCCATCATACAGGAAGTGGAGGACATGGTGAGCCAGGGACGTCCGGTGCTGGTGGGTACCACGTCGGTCGAGATTTCCGAGCTGCTGTCCAAGATGCTTAAGCTGCGTCACATCCCGCACCAGGTGCTGAACGCCAAGCTGCACCAGCAGGAGGCCAACGTGGTGGCCCAGGCCGGTCAGAAGGGTACCGTCACCATCGCCACCAACATGGCCGGCCGTGGTACGGATATCAAGCTCAGCCCCGAGGTGCGCGAGGCCGGTGGTCTGGCCATCATCGGTACGGAGCGCCATGAGTCGCGTCGTGTCGACCGTCAGCTGCGTGGTCGTGCCGGACGTCAGGGCGACCCGGGCAGCTCGGTGTTCTTCGTGTCGTTCGAGGACACCGTGATGCGTCTGTTCGCATCGGAGCGCGTCGTGAAGATGCTGGACCGCCTCGGCTTCAAGGAGGGCGAGATGATCGAGGACCGCATGGTCACCAAGAGCATCGAGACCGCTCAGAAGAAAGTGGAGAACAACAACTTCGGCATCCGTAAGCGTCTGGTGGAATACGACGACGTGATGAACGCCCAGCGTAACGGTGTGTACGGCAAGCGTCAGAACGCCCTGCGCGGAGAGCGCATCGGCATGGATATCGCCAACATCGTATATGAGCTGGCAGGCGACATCGCCGGCGGCTCTTACTCCAGCTACGAGGACTTCAGCCAGGAGGTATATAAGACGCTTTCGATGGAGGTGCCCTTCTCGGAGTACGACTTCAGCCGCATGAGCACCGAGGAGATGACCGACCGTCTGTCAGACTCGGCAATGGAACTGTTGGCACGCCGCAAGGAACAGATTGCCCACGCCGCGATGCCTTACATCAAGGACTTCGTGGAGGTGAACGGCGCTTCCGGTCCCGTGGGAGTTCCCGTTACCGACGGCCGCAGGATGTTCAACGTGTACGAAGACCTGCAGAACTGCTATGACAACGAGTGCAAGCCTCTGACCAAGGCATGGGAGAAGGCCGTGCTGCTGAGCAGCATCGACCACGCATGGCAGGAGCAGCTGCGCGAGATGGACGAGCTCCGTCACTCCGTGCAGAACGCCGCCTACGAGCAGAAGGACCCGCTGGTGATCTACAAGATCGAGGCATTCGAGCTGTGGAAGAAGATGCTCTGGGACATGAACGCCAAGGTTGTCGGCACCCTGATGCGCGGACGTCTTGCCGCTCCCGATTACGAGGAGGCAAAGAAGGCCCGCGAGGCTCAGGAGGCTGCTCGTGCCGCCGAGGTAGCTACTCAGCGCGCCCGCAGCTATAACCCCTACGCCGGTTACAGCACCACTCGCGAGACATACGAGGGCGAGAACGCCCAGCGTGAGGCCGCCAAGAACGCCACATACTCGTCGGGACCCAAGAAGCCCCAGCCCGCAAAGGCGCAGACCAAGGTGGGACGTAACGATCCCTGTCCCTGCGGTTCGGGCAAGAAGTACAAGAACTGCTGCGGCAAAAACCAATGACACCATAACTTCTTAAGCTATGAATGAACAATATTTCATCATCGTCGATGGACAGCAGAAGGGTCCCTACCCGCGCGAAGTGCTGCGGATGCAGGGCATGACCCCCGACACATACGTATGGCGCGAAGGCATGGACGGCTGGGCTCAGGCCTCGTCCATGCCGGAGCTGACCGCTCTGTTCGCCGAGGAACAGGAAACAATCTTCCCCAACTCCGAGCAGCAACCTCAGCAACAGCCCCAACAAGCACAGTATGGCCAGCAGCAAGGTTACGGCCAGCAGCCCAACTATGGGCCGCAACAGCAGGGTTACGGTCCCCGGCAGCCCCAGTACGGCCAGCAACCTTATTACGGTCAGCAGCAGTACTACGGTCAGCAGCAGTACGGCAATCCGTATCAGCAGAACATGGGCGGCAATGTGCGCCCGCACACCAACTGGCTGCCCTGGGCCATCGTGTCCACGGTCCTGAACTGCATATTCAGCTGCATCGGCATCATATTCAGCATCATAGGCATAGTCCAGGCCAACAAGGCCAACAACCTGTATCAGATGGGCAACAACGTGGAGGCAGACGCGGCCAATTCCAACGCCAAGGTAATGACCATCATCTCATTTGTATTCGCAGGTCTTGGCGTACTGGTGCTCATCAGCCTGATTGGAACAGGGGTAGCCGGATTCATGGGAGTCATAGAGGCTCTGGACGCAATGTAATATAGATGGCTACGGCTTATTATGCAATGTTGGGCGACCGTCAGGTAGGCCCGATGACTCTTGAGGAACTGGCGGACTTAGGCATCCGTCCCAACACCTATATATGGTGCAAGGGGATGCCCGACTGGGAGCGTGCCGACGAGAACGGTGACGTGTGCCGCTTCTTCCGCCAGCGTCTGGCGGAACTGCGCCATCCCTCGCCCAAGGCTTCGCTGCCTGCTACATCGGCGTCCGCAGACAACGAGACCATGGATGCCACACGACAGCGCGACGACAGCTATGACGCCGTACCACCGGCTTTCCGTTATTACTTCCGGAAAGGCGACGTGCCCGCGCCTGAAAAAGCGGACCACGACCCGGCGGACCATGACCCGTCCGTCCCGCCGCCGTCAGGACTGCTGTTCTTCGCTACCGTAGTCACCGTTTTATGCTTCTTCCCTACCGGCATCATGGCCATATATTGCGCTTTCAACGCCCGTAAGGCCTGGGAAGAATCAAACAGAAGCGTATCTAAATCGTCCAACCACCTGTACTCCGATCATGAACGCGAGCATCTGCGAGCCACCATGGCCGACTACGTGCGCAAAAGCAAGATGTGGATCGGCATCACCCTGTGTGCCGGACTGATATTATATGCAGTAACTTTCTTTAGACCATGAACATACCTGCATTCGTAAAGGAACATGTCATAGAACGCGACCAGTCGCTGTTCGCCTCCGATATCCTCGCCCGGCACGATGAACTGGAGCATGAGATAAAAGGTAAATCAGTGTTGGTGGTCGGCGGTGCCGGCTCAATCGGTTCCTCGTTCATCAAGGAGGTGCTGCAGTTCCATCCATCCGAACTTGTGGTGGTTGACCTCAACGAAAACGGACTGGCCGAACTTACCCGCGACCTTCGCTCCGATTCCGGCATTACGGCACCTCCCGTATTCCTGACCTACACGCTGGACTTCGCGAGTCCGGTAATGGCCGAGATATTCCGCGAGCACGACGGCTTCGACATCGTGGCCAATTTCTCCGCCCACAAGCACGTGCGCAGCGAAAAGGACAGATTCTCCGTACGCGCCCTACTGGAAAACAACGTAATCAAGGCGCGTGGATTCCTGGACATGCTTGAACAGTATCCGCCGCGCCATTTCTTCTGTGTCTCCACCGACAAGGCCGCCAATCCCGTGAACATCATGGGAGCGTCCAAGCGCGTGATGGAGGATCTGATCATGGCATATCGCCCGAAGTTCAAGGTCACTACGGCACGATTCGCCAACGTGGCTTTCTCCAACGGTTCGCTGCCTGCCAGCTTCCTTGACCGCATGGCCAAAAACCAGCCCCTGGTGGCGCCAAAGGACGTGAAGCGATATTTCGTATCAATGGAGGAAAGCGGCCAGATATGTATGTTAGCCTGCATCTTAGGCAATAACGGCGAGGTATTCTTCCCGAAACTCGGTAAGGAAAAGCTGAAGACATTCTCCGAGATATGCGATTCTTTCCTTAAGGAATCGGGGCTTGAAAAGCATGAATGCGCCAACGACGACGAGGCCAAGGCATTCGCCGCGACACATCTCCCCGGTCCTGTTTACCCTGTGGTGTATTTCAACAGCGACACCACCGGCGAGAAGGATTGCGAGCAATTCACCGTCAGCGGCGAGACCACCGACATGGCCCGCTTCAAGTCATTGGGAGTGATTACCGGTACCGACAACCGGTCTCGTCAGGCGGTAGATGGCCTGATCGACGATCTGGAGAACCTTTTCTCCACAGGCTCATATTCAAAAGCCGACATAGTCAAGGTATTGGCCGCATATCTTCCCAATTTCCATCACGAGGAATTGGGCAAGAACCTGGACGATAAAATGTAGACTGCCATGTACGTACTGGTTGGAGGAGGCGGCCACGCCCGCTCGGTAATAGAGGCTGCCGGCGACACGATGTTCGGAGGCTACGTGGCCCCCGAGGAATCGGCCGAGTCCCCCGGCGTGCCATATCTCGGCACCGACGAACAACTGCTTTCAGGCGACATAGATTCCAATGCGGCGGTGCATATAACCGTGGGTATAGACCATGGATGTCATCTCGACATCAGGCGCAAAGTCATAGACAGGTTCGCTTCGTTTCCTGCAGTCACGGTGATTTCAGATCATGCAGTGGTATCAAGACATTCAACCATAGGCAAAGGCTCGGCCATAATGACCGGTGCCATCGTACACCGTGCCTCAGTGGGGTGTCATTGCGTCGTCAATACCGGGGCCATCGTAGAGCATGACTGCAAGCTTGGCGACAATGTATTTGTCGCTCCGGGAGCCATTCTATGCGGGGAGGTCTCGGTGGGAGACAATGCCTTCATAGGAGCCGGTGCAATAATCCGCAACGGGGTTTCCATCTGTGGAGGCGCATCCGTGGCGATGGGAGCAGTCGTAATAAGGAATATAACCAAACCCGGCCTTTATGCCGGAAATCCAGCAAGATACGTGCCATGCTGAAACCAAATCACACCGTCATAATAGCCGAAATAGGCGTAAATCACGGAGGAGACCTGCAACGGGCCGTCTCCATGGTACACTTGGCCAAAGAGGCCGGTGCCGACTATGCCAAGTTCCAGACATTCAAGGCAGAAAACTTAGTGTGCGCGGATGCGAGCCGCGCCGAATATCAGGAACGCAACTGCGGCGGCGACGAGAGTCAGCTCCAGATGCTGCGCCGCCTGGAGCTCAAACCTGAGGATTTCAATATTCTGGCACGAGAATGCCGCGAAGCCGGTATAGGATTTCTTTCCTCCCCCTTCGACATAGAGAGCGCAGACTTCTTAGCAGGTCTCAATATGGATTACTGGAAAATTCCATCGGGCGAGGTAACGAACCTACCGATGCTGGAACGCATCGCGCTGTACGGCGGTCCGGTGATTATGTCCACCGGCATGTGCGATATCGACGAGGTGCGCCAGGCCGTCAAGGTGCTGACCGACAACGGCGTGGAGCGTGAGGCCATATATCTGCTGCACTGCAACACCCAATACCCTACCCCGGCGGAGGACGTGAACCTCAGCGCCATGGAGCAGCTTGCGACTCTGGGGTGCGGTGGCGTGGGATTCAGCGACCACACCGAGGGCATTGCCGTGCCGATATCAGCCGTGGCCCGTGGCGCGAAGATAATAGAGAAGCATTTCACTTACGATAAAAATGCCTCGGGCCCCGACCATCGTGCGTCGGCCGACCCTGAGGAATTCAAGGCCATGACCGAGGCTATCCGCATAGTGGAGAAGGCCGTGGGTTCGGCCGAGAAGCATGTGACGCCCAGCGAGAGGTCGAACCTGAACGTGGCGCGCAAAAGCATCGTGGCGCGCAAGCCTATCCGTGCCGGCGAAACGTTCACGATACGTAACGTGACCGTAAAACGGCCCGGCACCGGCATATCGCCCATGCGCTGGTACCAGGTGATCGGACAGAAGGCCTCGCGCGATTTCAACACCGACGAACTCATAACCCTCTGACCATGGCCCGCAAACTGAAAGTATGCATATTCACCGGCGCGCGCTCGGAATACGGTCTGCTGCAGTGGATCATCACCGACATGGAGCGTGACCCGGACATCGAGCTGCAGCTGATAGCCGGAGGGGGTCACCTGTCGCCCGACCAGGGTATGACGGTGCGCCAGATCGAGGCCGACGGACATCACATTGACAGGAGGGTGGAATTTCTGCTGTCTACAGCCACCGACACCGGCATTGCCAAGTCGACGGGAATGTGCGCCATATCCCTGGCCGACTCGCTGTCCGAACTGCGTCCGGACGTGCTGTTGGTGTTGGGCGATCGCTACGAGCTGTTGGCCGTATGCAGCGTGGCCCTGATACTCAACATACCGATAGCCCACATCTCGGGCGGCGACATCACGGAGGGCGCCATCGACAACCAGATACGCGACGCCGTCACCATGATGGCCAACCTGCACCTGCCCTGCACCGAACCGTCGGCAGAACGTGTCAGAACCATTACCGAGGGCCGCAAACCCGTGGTGAATGTCGGCGAACCGGGACTGGAGACTTTCGTGCGTACCGAACCTATGTCGCGCGCCGAACTGGCCGAAAACTTAGGGCTTGACCCTGACCGCCGCTGGATTCTCTGCACCATCCATCCCGAGACCAAGGCCTCGATGGAAACGAGCATGGCCATTGCCCGCAACGCAATCGAAGCTATGGCCGAACTGCCCGACACCGAGGTGGTGATCACAGCGGCCAACGCAGACGCCGGCGGCGCGGAACTGAACGATTATTACCGCAAGGTGTGTGACGGCAATCCCATGTTCCGTTTCATTCACTCGCTGGGACACCGCCGATACCTGTCGATGATGCGCCAGGCTTACGCCTTGGTGGGCAACACCTCCAGCGGAATCCTTGAGACTCCGTTTGCCGGGGTGCCGACCATAAACATAGGCAACCGCCAGAAAGGACGTCACTTTTGCGCCAACGTCATTACGCCCCGTGGCATCTCAAAGGAAGATATCGCCGAGGCCCTCACACTGATTCCCGACACTCATTATCCCTCGGATCCTTATTTCGGCGACGGCCACAGCGCACAGCGAGTCATAGCTGAAATCAAAGCCCGTTATCTATGAAGACACTCGTAATCATACCGGCACGCGGCGGCAGCAAGGGCATTCCGCACAAGAACATCCGTCCGTTGGGCGGCAAGCCGCTGATATGCCACGCCATAGACCAGGCGCGCTCCGTAGCGCCTGACGCCGATATATGCGTCACCACCGACGACCCGGAAATAATCCGCACCGTAGAGGATTACGGGCTTCATGTGCCTTTCGTGCGTCCGTCCTGTCTGGCCACCGACACATGCGGCACTTACGAGGTGTTGCTTCATGCCCTGGACCATTACGAGCAGCAGGGACTGCATTATGATGCCGTGGTGTTGCTGCAGCCTACATCGCCGTTTCGCCGCCCTGAGGACATCAGGGGCGCCATGGCGCTGTTCGGGCCGGGCACCGACATGGTGGTGAGCGTCACAACTGCCAAAGCGAATCCTTATTATAATTGCTTCGAGGAGGATGCCGACGGTTTTCTGAAGCTGTCGAAAGGAAACGGTCAGTATGTACGCCGCCAGGACGCCCCCGAGGCCTGGGAATACAACGGCGCGGTGTATGTGATAGACCCCGAGGCACTCCGCAAGTCTCCCCTCTCCAAGTTCAGGCACATCCGCAAATATGTGATGGACGAGATTCATTCGCTGGACCTCGACACAATGCTGGACTGGAAGATTGCGGAACTGATGCTGAAGGAGGGAATGTTGGACAATAACGGGAAATGAATATGACAATCGAGGATTACACCATAAATGCATCGGAACCGATACGCGAGGCCCTGAAGCGCCTGAACCTGGTTAAATCACGTTCCATGACACTGTTCGCGGTCGATGACGATGGCGTTATGGTCGGCACCCTGACCGACGGCGACATCCGCCGAGCCCTTATAGCCGGCCATGAAGTAAACAGCCCTGTCGAGAACGCCATGCACCGCGATTTCTCGTATCTTAGCTCGTTGTCGCAGGCATACGAGCTGAAACGGATGCGTCAGCGGGGCATTCTGTTGGTGCCGGTCCTTGATGCGGGGCACCGCATCCTCGATGTAATCGACCTGACACTCGCCAAAGCCGCGTTGCCGGTCGATGCCGTGCTGATGGCCGGCGGCAAGGGTGAACGCCTGCGTCCCCTGACGCTGACCACCCCAAAGCCGTTGCTGAAAATCGGCAGCAAACCAATCATAGACCTCAACATCGACGCGCTGGCCAAATATGGCGTGAAGGATTTCTCCGTCACGGTCAATTATCTTAAGGAACAGCTGACGGAGCATTTCTCAGTGCCGACCGAAGCCGGCGCCGAAGTGAAATGCGTGGCCGAGACGCAGTTTTTCGGCACCATCGGGTCGTTGAAACTGGTGCCGGAGTTCCACAACGATGCCATCTTAGTGATGAATTCCGACCTGCTGACCGACATTGACTATGAGGATTTTTATCTGCATTTCAAGCAGAACGGGGCCATGATGTCGGCGGCGGCCGTGCCTTATACTATCTCGGTGCCTTACGGCATCTTCGACATTGACGGCCGGAACATTCTTGGCGTTGAAGAAAAACCTGTCTATAACATGTACGCCAATGCCGGCATCTATCTGATACGCCGCGAGGCGTTGCGTTACATCCCCGAAGGCCGGGTATTCAACGCCACCGATCTGATCCAGGCTCTCGTGGCCGACCACCAGTCCGTAATCCGTTATCCTCTCACCGGCCTCTGGATAGACATAGGCACCCCCGACGAATACCGCAAGGCCCAGGACCTGGCCAAACACTTGTAGAATATCAAAAGATTCAGTATATTTGCATCGCATAACAACATTACTCACTATGAAGCTGATTGAATTGAATTTAAACCGCATCTTGGAATTATGCAGGAAGCATAAGGTCAAGTCTTTGGCCGTGTTTGGTTCTATTCTAACGGATAGATTCAATGACCAAAGTGATGTTGACTTGCTTGTGGATTTCGATACAACGGATCACGAAAAATGGGATTATGTCACGAATTATTTCGATTTGCGCGATGCATTGGAACGTCTTTTCAACAGAAAAGTTGATTTAATTGAACAGGGAGGCCTTCGAAATAAATATTTCATAGCCAACATCAACCGCACAAAACAGATGATATATGGCTGATGAAGAAATCCTGACATATTTACAAGATGTTTTGGATGCCATAAACGACATGCAGAGCTGTTTTATAGGCTTCCCAAAAGATATGATTTGTTTGAGAAGGATATAATGCGCAAATGTGTCGTAGAGCGCAAAACGGAGATAATGGGAGAGGCTATTAATAGGATTCGAAAAATTGATCCAACTGTCGAAATTCCGAATGCTCGGGCCATAATTGCCACACGCAATAGAATTATTCATGCTTACGACAATGTGCAACCAACATTTCTCTGGGGATTGGTAACCAGGCATATTCCCGAACTAAAAAAGGATATACAACGAATTATAATTGAATATGAAAAACGATATAGGGAGGAATATGGTTCCAATGTCTGACACTTCACTGGCATCATTGACAGCCACTTCTATGAAAGTAAATATCCTTTATTGAACAGGAGATTTATAACTATTTTTTGACATGTGGTAAAAAAATAGTAAATTTGCAAACAGAACCAACATCACGCGGTAGTAGCTCAGTTGGTAGAGCATCAGCTTCCCAAGCTGAGGGTCGCGGGTTCGAGCCCCGTTTACCGCTCCAAACTTTCATCACATATTGACTCCGCACCTCGTCGATGCGGAGTTGCTTTTTGAGGTCTGTCCATAACATTATAGTTGCAATTCAAATAATTTTATTATCTTTGTGCGTTGAATACTAATACTTTCTTCAACAGACTAAAACGCATCACCTTTTTTGACCGACATCGTTATGAAAATGAAATTATCCCGACTGCTTAACTTTGAGGTTATTCTTTTCTCAGTGATACTGATTGTATTGCTCGTGGACGTTATGATGCCGACACGCAAGCCCCGGCTCAGCGAACAGACATTCACCGTGCCGACAGCCACCAAAATGACCGCGGAGTTCGATAAGGAGGATGCCGTCAAGGTCCCTGTTGCTGCCGGAACCGAGGTGCAGATAGCCGGCTATTCCGGCAACGGTCTGTTCCTTAAATATCTTGCTGTCACTCCCGACGGCACTCGCGCATTTCTGCGCCCCGACCAGATCGACATACCCGTCATTCCCGAATACGGACCCGCCAAAGGCCAGAAAGTAAAGGTGACCAAAGCCTTGTTCCACGACTCCGGCGAAGTTAAGGATTTTGAGGGTGTGACAGAGGACGGTACCAAAGTGGAACATCTCGGATCCACCAATTTCCTCCCCGTATTTGATGGCGTGAACAAGCTGGCATTCGAGGCAGAACCGCGTCAGGCCATCATGACCAAGGAGAAATTCGAATCTAAACTTCCTGAACTGACGCTTGACAACTGCGAGAAACTAATCGGCCCCATGCAGCTTAATGTGCCTGATGGCAAGGGAGGACGCCGCGTCTCGTTTTTCGCCAACACTCTCGACAAATCCGACGGTCATCTGTATCTGCCGTCCGTGACGTTCGACGCCGAAGGCAAAGCCGTCAGCCACACCTATAAGCACGACCGCTACCGCAACGGATATGCCCTGAAATATCTGCCGGGGACCGACAAGATAGCCGATATGCCGCTCACGTCGTGGCTGATACGGTCCAACCTCTATCGGGCCACCAGATTCGGTGACGGTGCCATGCAGACGGTATTGAAATATATAGTCTACATATTCGGGTTCATCGGGGAGCTGATTTGGATATTCTGCCTCGGCGCGTTGCCCGTGGCCTTTATATGGGCGCTGATGCACTGGCGCTATGCATTCTATCCGTTGGGTGACCGTATGCTGCTGTTATTGGCTGCCGTGGTCGGCATCGTATCGGCATATTACTGGTACGTGTGTCTGATACTGTGGGGTGCTTACGCGCTGTTCGCACTGTTTATGATTCCGGTGGTATATTTCATCTATAAGATTGTAGCCTGGTCGCTCGACAACGACGTGCCGCACCGCCGGTGCCCCAAATGCCGTCGTCTTGACACCATCGTGTATGACAGCACCGACAGTCTTGGCTCCACCACCGATATGCGCGACGCTACGGAGGACCGTGTGGTAAGGGACAACAGCACAGCCACCGAGGAATATACCCATGTCAAATACAAGGACGGTTTCAGCATGAAGACCAACCGCACCCTGATCACGAACATTAATCAGGACATGGAGACGACCACCTATCGACAGCAGGTACGCACGGACCAGTACCGCGAGCACTTCAGGTGCAGTTGCTGCGGCTACAAGGAGGACCGTCTGCGCAGCCAGAGCTCCGTGCTGTCGTCCAAGCGCACCGGCATCAGCCGCTGGCGCAACCGCGACACCGTCGTCACCAAACTCCCTAACCAGTAAAACTCACACCCCCACTTGAATAATAGCCAAAAGCGGTATTTTCAACCCACTTTTGGCTATTATTCGATTATTATCTGACCTCTTATACTAATTTATTCTGTGGCAATGGTCCAGGCGGTGATGTTGCGTTCCGTGGATGAGAATTCCACTCCTACCTTGACCACGGTGCGTGGATCGGCAAGATAGCGGTCGGCGTAATGCTTTTCTTCAATCTGGGCTAACGCGGTCTCAGGCGACTTGTCTACCTTGAACTCCATGACATAGATGTAGCTGTCGGTCTCCACAGTCAGGTCGATACGGCCGAGTCCGGTGTGCAGTTCGCATTGCACGCTCATGCCCATCAGCTTGCACACGATATACATCAGGTTCCTGAAACTGTCTTCATGCACTTTATCGTCCGTCTCATTGTATGGCATGCCTGCAAGGAGTGCTTTCAACAGCTTCATAAACTCATCTATGTCACCTTCCCTCAACGTCTGGACAAACCGCGTAACCTTAAAGTTTGATTTGGCATCGTCTGCATTGACATAATATGGAAGCAACGCTTTCAGGAAACCTCGCTCTACTTCTTCGTTAGGGAAGCCGAGCTTATATTCCGTTTCTAAATCATACTCTGTACCTTTGATGGTCAGGTATCCACTCTGAAACAACAAAGGTATCGGATCTTTTCTTACCGGATCCAATCCCATAAGCTCACTTTCCGTTCTAACGGCACCCTCCACATGCGTAAGATCCGCCCCGGTTTCCCTCAACAATTCTATCAGCATCGTTGGGGTGGCCGTCATGAACCAATAGTCTGCAAAACGTTGCGATTCCATCACATTCAACAGGCTGAATGGATTATAGACACCCTCGGTTTCTTCTTCGGAGAATCGATAACCGTCGTAATTTCTCTTAAGTTTGGCTACAGTGTCTCTGAACGATGCATGTTGACGTTCGGCAAGCAGTTCTATGCCCGGACGCATCGTCTCGATTAATTCCGACTCTGTCACACCGCAAATTGAATTATACTCAGGCTCCAGTGTGAGATCCCGTAAGTTGTTAAGGTCTGAGAAAACACTGACTTTACCGAACTTCGTCACGCCAGTCAGGAAAGCAAACTTGATATAAGGGTCGCAGGTATTTAACACTCCGTAAAATCCCTTTAGCTGGTCTCGAAACAGACTTTGCCTGTTCTCCCTTTCCTTGATTAGATTCTGTAACAACGGTTTGTCATATTCATCTATGAGCACTACGACTTGCATCCCGGTTTCCCTATACACTGTCCGTATGATGTTGGCAAACCGGATTTCAACATCACTGATGTCGGGTTTTATTCCAAATTTTAGCTCCCAGCTTTTAAGATAACTGTCCAATTGATTATACAGCGAGTCGTTGTCCCGTGTATAGTCTTTGGCATTCAGATCTATATGCAGGACCGGATATTTCTCCCAGGCTATGTCGTCGTGACTGTCGATGGCGAGGCCTTTGAACAGCTCGCGCCTGCCGAGAAAGAAAGCCTCCATGGTGGAGAGCAGCAGGCTCTTGCCGAAACGTCGCGGACGGCTAAGGAAATAATACTTACCCTTGCTGACAAGTTTGTAAATGTATTCCGTCTTGTCGATATAAAGGTAATTCCCGGAGATAATCTCCGAAAAGCTCTGAATTCCTATCGGGTATTTTATATTCCTTGCCATATCGATATATTCTAATGTACAAATTTAAACAAAAAATTTTGATATATGACAACTAATTTGATTTTCTATTCCAATCCAGAAGTCAAATAATAAAATTAAAGAAGCGGGTTGCCCGGATGGACACCCGCTTCAGCGATTTTACAAAAAATTTGCCAGACTTCTACAATTTTTAGATCTTTTCAATTCAGAAGATTCCATTAAGGCACATTCAACTTAACTGCACGGTTGCCTACCGTCAAGATGTAGATGCCTGAATATGGAGCTGACAGAACCGCAGTGCCATTACACGATGTCATACAACCTATCCGACGCCCCTCAAGGGAATAGAGACAAACCGGCGTGTCAGACGATATACCTGATACAGATATCAGACAGTCGGATACAGATACTGTAAAGTCATCGGAGTTGATGTTACCAACGGAAGTTGGTTCATTGCGTGGAACATCGTATGATACGAACGACACATCCGGCGACTTACAGTTCACTCCGGCCTTGTTGCTCAATCGGATATTGGTCACCTTTATGGTCGTCTCCTCATAATCCGTACCGGAATATCTCAGAGTGAATAATTCTCCGTCATTACCGGAAATAGGAGTATTGCTCAGAGAGAAAATAACCACTCGATAAATTCCGTCACTGATTCGGGCTACACTTGCGGTGTGACCGGATGCACGCGAGGACAGAACAAGATCCTGCTGCGTGGCAGTCATTCCTGAAACCCATTCTATATCCATCTGCACCGCTACGATTTCGCTGGTATTCTCCATACCAACGCTCACGGTAAAGCCCGATTTATCGCTGTCAGCAGAGCCAGTAACAGACAGTGTGTTCGGTTCATATATCCGTCCGTTCACGTTTACGGCAGTCATCGGATTATCGGCATCGTTGGAATAGATGTTCATGATTCCTGAATAGGATCCCTGTTCGGCTGCCACATGCCTTACCGCCAATTCCGAGGAACTGTATGCCGGGATAGTCAGGGGCAGTTCCTGAGCGATTGAGAAACCATCGCTCAGGAATACCACCCTGTCAATCACCAACGGCGCGTCACCGTTGTTGCTCACCGGGAATGTGCTTTCAGCATATTCTCCTATAGGTTGCTGACCCATATCGAATGTCGACGCACAGCTTATATGCGGCGCGGCAAGCACCACATAAGCGCCCGATGTCGCGGATGTCATATTCTCGCCTGACACATTTGCAAGCTTGACATTCTCCGGATTCAGATAGTGATAACCTCCACGGGCGTCCGCTTTCAGTTTAAATGACAGCAGATCTCCGTCATTGTCATCTACCACGGCATTAGCAGGATGGAACATCAGTACACGAAGCTTCCCATCAGCCACACTTGCATTTACAGTATGTCCTGCGGCTCGGGTAGCAGGCGTGGCACTTCCGGCCACGTACGTAAATCCTTCGGGTAGCGTTATCGAGAAATCTGCGGCCGTGATAGGTTCCATGTTGTTCATGGTCATCTTTACCTCGACCTCATCGCCCGACACCGCCGATACTCCCTGCAGATGCAGCTCGTTCACGGAATAAGGCACGGCCTTCACAGACACAGTGGCGTTGCCGTTCACGGCATCGGAAACTACCGTAATCTTTTCCGACACCGATGCCGCGCGGTCTACAGGTGCATACGTCAGTGTAATGTATTTCAACTCACCTGCCGGGATGTCTACCGAAGCCGGGGTTATCGTCATTACATCGGAAGTGGAATTAAACCTGTTGACATGCAGAGTCGCATTGCCGGTATTGCGTAATTCGATCTGACGGGTATAGCTGCTGCGGATCGGAACACGTCCGAAATCAATCTCTGTAACAGGCATTCCCAACTTAGGAGCCACTACCGAGGCCTGGAAATTGGAAGTCGTTACCGTAACCGGCGATCCATTGGAGTCACTCAGCTTGACGCGAGGTGTCAGCGAATAATCGCCCGGTTCTTTGCCCGCTTTCAGCTTGAAAGAAAGGATCTCGCCGTTTCCCGAAGGGATCTCGGTCAACGAGGAATTATAGACCAGTATAACCAGTTTGCGTCCGTTCTGCGCGGCACTCAGTGAATGCGACGAGAGGCGCGTGCCCGATGCCATACAGGAACCGGCCACGTATGACAGGGCATCCGGAAGATCTATATCGATTTCGCCAGCTACAATTCCTGCATCATTTGTCAGTGATACGGGAATAGTCATCTCGCCACCGGGAACGGCCGAGCCGTCCCCGAGTGTGAGGGTATTGCCGGCATGGAGCAGCCCGATGCAACTCCATACCGACAATAATGTTATCAATAGCCTGGTCATCGCGATCACTTCTTGATGACTTTCACGGTCTGCATCAGTCGGCCATCGACCTTCATGCTCAGCAGATAGAAGCCATTGCCTACCGATCCGGCATTCAGCTGCATCATATTCTCGCCATAACCAAGATAAGCCTCGGCGGAAAGTACACCTGCACCCGAAAGCGAGGTAAGCTCAAGTTCTACCTTGTGCATTCCTTCCTTGCCTATCATCACCGGAACATTCACGACGTCAACGAACGGTACCGGCCATACCTTGCCCATCTGCATGCATTCCAATGCTCCGACACCGCTGAAGTTGGTGGCGTCGGCCACCATGATTTTCTTGCCATAGCTGTCGGACAGTACCAGCCGGTCGATCGAGGCATTTCCGACACGCAGAAGCGCATGACTGCCTGCGGGAACGCTCTTGCCGCTGAGTGAGAATCCTAAGAACAGATAGTTCCCCTGCTCGTCCATATCGCCCATAGTCTCGAAACCGTTAAGGCCATCCAACGGAGTTACAGCCGTGTCGGCATTGATGCCGTTGAGAAGTACCTGCACGCCGGCTATGCCGTTTGCAGACTCTACATAAAGGATTCCATCCTTGACCCAATAGCTTGCCGTCGCGGCTGCCGAAGCATCCGGAGCGCCGACCTTATTGATGATGTTGACAGTGCCTACTACATCGAGGATATCGATTTCGGCATCGGCGTTTACATCGGCGGCGTCAAAGATGAACGGCTGCGGATTCTGACCGAGCATATACGCCACCTCGGTTACGATGTCAGATACGTCAACATCCATCGAACCGTTGGCGTCACCCTTGGCTGCGGTAAGCGGAGTAACGGCCACGACTTTGGAGGGTGAATTCTCGGACAGCGCCGTTGTCATCACCTTGTAATAATAGCAATAGGTCGTGCCCGGCACTACATCGTAGTCAGTGAATTCCTCCTTGTCGAGAAGAGCCGGGTTGATGCGGACGGTATCGCTCATTGCACGGGTATCGTCGACAGTGTAACGGTACAGGTTGTAGCCCAACAGGTCGTTGACATGTTCCTCGGGGCTCTCCCATGTCAGGTCAACCTTGCCGAGACCTGCGGTGGCCTCGAAACCGTTGCTCATGGAACCTGCGGACTGCACGTTGACGCGGAAGCGTCGGTTCTCAACGGGTATCGGGAAGAACTCGTTGTCCTCGGCACCCGACACATAGATGGTGTTGACGCCATCTATGTTGTCGCGGCCCATAATTGTAAGTTTAGCGGTGTAGATATCGCCGGCTTCGTTCCAGGAACCACCACCAATTGATGTCTGTGTATAGGGAGGACGTACACCCATGGCGATCATAGGCTCGACAGCCTTGTTCATCGGACGGTTGAAGTACACCTTAACATCATGCTCGCCGACGCCTAACGGAGGCATTTGCTCATACTCATCCTGCGCGTCATAGCCGTTCACGACCACTTTCCATACGATACCGTGTGCCTCGGCAACGGGTTTGGTCAGCATGTTGGACAAATCCAATTCACCGAATGACGAATATCCCGGAGTATGAATGTCGAACACATTATCTCGGGCTATATCCTGCCGTGATGTACCAAGATAGCAAGGCTCTACAGGTGTGTACAATGCAGCCTGTTCGGAATAATATGACAATGAATAGTATTTATCGTATACGGAAGAATAATTAGAAAATATGTTACAATTTTTGCGATTATGAATCCTAATACAATTCTTATCATAATTAGCTGGCAAGATACCGCTATCATCATTTTGAATTATATTGCAATCCTTGATATCTGCATATCCCGGATCCATTCCAATCTTTGCTCCTGAATATAAAATATTAGATTTAGTCCACTTGGATGATAATAAATAGCCCGCTGTATAATTACTAATAATGGAATTATTTAGCTGATCAATCGCATACCCTGATACCGGCAAATGAAGGTCTTCGATCATACAATATGAAACTTCTCCATCTCCAAAATCCAATTTTTTAATATCACCCAACCCCAAATCAGTCTTGGTAAATGTAATCATCTTACCGGGCTCTCCATCAGCTATCAGCGTCCCCGCCACATTCAAGCCTGTGTCATCCTTGAACTTCAATGTCGTGCCTGGGAGAATGGTCAAAGTCCTTCCTTCCGGAACGCCAAGCAATGATGTAACTATATAGTTCTTGTCCGGGGTAAGGGTCATGTCTTCCCTGAGGATACCGCCCAACTCGACGCCATTCTCGACTGTAAGGATAATTTCCTGCTCTAATGGCGCGGAGATATTGTCGCAGGTCGCCTTCAGCACCATACAGATTCTTCTTCCGTCCACACAGTCGGGACTGATCTTGATTACAAATGGAGCTTCAGATTCCGCCGTGGCATAACTCGACAGATTCGAAACGGTATGTACCGGGTCTGAGTCGGTGAACTCAAGTATATTCGGATCCTCTGTCTCGGAAAGCTCTACGGTATAGGTAATGTTGTTGGCATTTCCCCAATCGTTGCGGAATGTAGGATAGATGCGGACTGTCTCTCCGGCATCCGCTCTACCGTCTCCGTCACCCATTTTTTCATCATCCAGACGGTATGTCACCATCGACAACGTCGGCTTGCGGTCGGTGTCCTTGATTCCGTATGCGGCAGAGAAATTGACGTTACCGTTTGAACTATGAATCAGATCGCCGAACAGTTCCTCCTTGCTCGTGTATTCCTTGCATTGCATCAGCCTGGATATCGCACCGGCGACAAGAGGACAGGCCATTGACGTTCCGCTTAACTTGCGGTACTGCCCATTGGGGAAAGTACTCAGGATTCCGCTTCCGGGAGCCTTTAGTTCATAATTGAAGAGGTCTTTTTCGCTGTATTCGGTCATGACCGGGCCATCTTCATCATAATTTGAGAAGCTCGAAAGCGTTCCGGCAGCATCCGAAGTTGACTGTACGCCAAGTACGAAATTATATGCAGCCGGAAACATCGGCAGACCCAGCTGATCATTTACAAGACATTTATGCCTATAAATGCATTTGTTGTCATTACCGGCCGCAGCCACAAGCACCGCTTTCTGATATGCCTTTGCAAGGGCCTCGCGCTCTGCCATCGAATCAGCATAACCTCCGAACGACATTGAGATGATTTCGGCCCCATTGGCTATAGCATAGTCTATACCCTTGATGACGGTGGCGATATCGCCGTTGCCGTCACTTTGCAGAATTGTCACCGGCATGATGAGTGCATCGGGATTGGCTCCGGCAAGTCCGATGCCGTTACTACCGCAGGCTGCGGCGATACCGGCACAGTGCGTACCGTGGCCGTTGTTATCGCGCATCCGGCCTGTCTGGTTCACGAAGTCGTAGCCATGTATGTCGTCGGCAAAGCCGTTGTTGTCGTCATCGGCACCTTCACTACCGTTAAGTTCTGCCGTGTTGGTCCAGATATTGGCCTTCAGATCGGGATGCTCAATGTCGACGCCGGTATCAAGTATGGCGATTACAGGATTCTTTACTCCCGTGACAGGCTGGTCCCACAGCTGTTCAAGACCTATAGCCGCCGGCCCCCAGAACTGACTGTAGAGTGGCTCGGCCTTATAAGTTTCGGACGGGAGTACCGTTGCGCGAACAATATAGTTGGGTTCGGCATACTCCACTTCCGGCAGAGCCTTGAGGTCGTTTACCATCTCGAGGACCTGCATGGGATTGTCGGAAGCGATGCTCACGCAGTATAGCTTAGACATATTGTTGTCGGCGACTGACTGACCATTGTAGGCACGCGCCTTCTTGCGCGAAACCGTAGCACCGCTCAGCGGCATCAACGCGGACGACTCACTGACGCCATATTTAGCGAATACTTTGTCCAAGGCTGCGGAACCGACGACACAGTTCTTACCTTTCACCTTTCTTAAGGATGCCGAACTTTCGGAACGTAGCTTTACGATGACTTCGCCCGGACGATAATCTCTTGACACTCTTCCTGTACCCATCGGATCGGAAGTGTAGACCGGTTCTGTATCTGCACCCGATACACCGGCATTGACATATTCACTGCCGGCAATCAACGAGGCAACCATACAGAAATACAGAAGCTTCTTGCTCATGATATAACTGATTTTGGTTAATTCGTATCGACTCTGTCGGCCCTTAGAGAATTTTTATGTTGAAATTGTTATACTTAGACCTAAAAAAGAAACGTGAGCCAACTATGCCACGTCGTAGTTTGAAGGTCCTGAGAAAACCCGTGAGCAGATGTAACAATAGTGCAGCTCACGCATATATGCATACGCGCGAGAACCACTATGCTTTTCCTTGCTCGATTTTAGAATTTCTCAGGTTCTCAAACTACAAGAAAGCATAACGCTTCTGAAATGTCCTAATATGTTATTGCAAACCATAGGCTTGCGCGACAAAGTTATAAAAAATTCCTACCCCGTCAAAATTTATCCTAAAGTTTTTTCAACATCCTTATAAATTTAACCCACTATTTGCCACCAATCGATAATAATTTGAACAGGATCGTGCTTTACGAGGAAAGTCTTCATGTCTTTTCAGTGATAACAAAAATAAATTTCAGGGATAAATCTGAGACCATATATGTGAATTTCTGTTAATTTCACAGTATTGTAATGCACATTTTGTTAATTCACGTTAAATGCAAGAAATATTTTATGTTTTATAGCATTGTTTTAGAAAAGAATTTGTAATTTTGCATTGAGTTTTTCATGGTATTAGATTTTTAAGGTTAACGCAAGATTGGTTGTCGTGATGACAATCAATTTTTTTTTGCGCCAATTTTATTGTAATTTTGCATCATGGAACGAAAAGTAAGAGTAAGGTTTGCGCCGTCACCCACGGGTCCTCTGCACATCGGAGGCGTAAGGACGGCTCTTTACAACTATATATTCGCCCGCAAGCACGGGGGCGACATGATACTTCGCATCGAGGACACCGACTCGCGCCGCTTCGTGCCGGGTGCCGAGGACTATATCAACGAGTCGCTGCAGTGGCTCGGCATCGGCATTGACGAGGGAGTGCGCGAAGGAGGCCCCTTCGGCCCCTACAAGCAGTCGGAACGCCGCGACATCTACCGCGAACACGTCAAGCAATTGCTGGACGCGGGCCGCGCTTACATCGCTTTCGACACCCCCGAGGAACTGGAGGCTACCCGAGCCGAAATTCCCAACTTCCAGTACGACGCCTCGACCAGAACACGTATGCGCAACTCGCTGACCCTCCCGGCCGACGAGGTACAGAAACTCATAGACAACGGCACGCAGTATGTGGTTCGTTTCCTGATTGAGCCTGACAAGGAAGTGAAGGTAAACGACCTGATACGCGGCGAAGTGACCGTGAACAGTTCCATCCTGGACGACAAGGTGCTGTACAAGAGCGCCGACGACCTCCCCACCTATCACCTTGCCAACATCGTGGACGACCATCTGATGGAGGTGTCGCACGTGATCCGCGGCGAGGAATGGCTGCCGTCAGCTCCGCTTCATGTACTGCTGTACGAGGCATTCGGCTGGCAGGACACCATGCCGCAGTTCGTCCACCTGCCCCTACTGCTCAAGCCGGTGGGCAACGGCAAGCTCTCCAAACGCGACGGCGACAAACTCGGATTCCCCGTGTTCCCGCTGGAATGGCACGACCCCAAGAGCGGTGAGATAAGCTCGGGATTCCGCGAACGCGGTTATCTGCCCGAAGCTCTGGTTAACTTCTTGGCGCTGTTGGGCTGGAATCCCGGCGACGACTCCGAGCTGATGACGATGCAGGAACTGATAGACAAGTTCAGCTTCGAGCACTGCAGCAAGGCCGGCGCCAAGTTCGACTTCAAGAAAGGTGAATGGTTCAACCATGAATACCTGATGCGCAAACCCGACGAGGAACTGGCAGCACTGTTCATGCCGATACTCGAGGAGCATTACGTAAGCGGCTTCACTCCCGAATACGTGGCCAGGGCCATAGGCATGGTCAAGGGACGCGCCAACCTGATTCCCGACCTGTGGGAGCAGGGCAGCTTCTTCTTTATCGCTCCGGAAGGCTACGCCGAGAAGGACGTGAAGAAACGCTGGAGCGCCGAGACCCCCGCCATAATGGAGGAATTGATCGGAGTGCTTGAAGGGATAGACGACATGACATCGGCCAATGCCGAAAAGATAGTGTTGGACTGGATCGCATCCAAGGAATATCACCTTGGCAACGTGATGAACGCCTTCCGACTGGCTGTTGTAGGCGCATGCCGAGGACCTCACATGTTCGACATCACCGAGCTGATGCCCAAGGACGAAGTGATACGCCGCATACGCAAAGCAATAGACACCCTGCACTGATCAGTATGAGGATACCGAAATTTGGAGAACTCAAAGGGTTATGCGCCGAGGCAAGTCGCCAGGCGCTTGAAATGCCGGTCTATTCGGCTGGCATTTCCCTATACCGTTTCGGTGTGAGGGTAGCCGGCTTAGGCAACCACAAGGCCAGCTTGCTGGATCGCGGTCAGCGCGACATAAACGAGCACCTGAAAGTGCTGAAACCCAACGACCGCGTAATCTGGGTGCATTGCGCCTCGCTCGGCGAGTTCGAGCAGGGGCGCCCGTTGATAGAGCGTCTGCGTAAGGAAGACCCGGAAGTGAAGATACTGGTCACCTTCTTCTCCCCTTCCGGCTACGAGGTGCGCAAGGATTATCCTCTCGCGGACTGCGTATGCTATCTTCCCTTTGACACCCCGCTGCGGGTACACCGCTTTCTGGACCGTGTGCGTCCCGAGAAAGCCATATTCGTGAAATACGAGATCTGGCGCAACTACCTCCACGAGCTGTATCGCCGCCAGATTCCCACATATCTGATCAGCGCCGCTTTCAGGCCTGACCAGAAATTCTTCAAGCGTTCATTCGCATGGTACGGTCTGTGGCTCAAATGGTTCACCAAGATATTCGTCCAGGACGAGGAAAGCCGTAAACTGCTTGCTTCCATAAACGTCACCAACGTCGAGGTGACCGGCGACACACGGTTTGACCGAGTGGCCAAGATACGCGAGACAGCCAAGGCCATTCCGGAACTGGAGACATTCTCCGGCCGTGCATCCGGCGCGGAGCGTCCGTTACTGATGATGGCCGGCAGTTCATGGCCCAAGGACGAGGACGTGTACATACCCTGGTTCAACAGTCACCCGGATGTGAAGATAGTGGTCGCGCCGCACGAATTCGACGAGGCTCGACTGAAGAAATTAGTCGAAAGGTTTGACAACGGCGCGGTACTTCTGAGCGAAGCACGCAGGAATCCGGACTCCATGCAAGGCAAACAGGCCTTGATAATAGACTGTTTCGGACTGCTGTCGAGCGCATACGCCTACTGCGACGTGGCATACGTGGGCGGCGGCTTCGGCGTAGGGATCCACAACATAAACGAACCGGCGGTATATGGCGTGCCCGTCATGTACGGCCCGTGCCACAACCGGTTTGTCGAGGCAATGGAGATGGCCAAGGTCGGATGCGGTCTACCCATCACGGGACGCGATGATTTCGACGCCATGGCCGACCGACTGTTTACCGACAGCGATCATCGAAAGAAACTCGGCCGGTGGGCGGAGGAATACATCCAGTCAAAGCTGGGAGCCACCGACCGCATCTATTCAGCTTTATTCGAAAAGAAATAACCGACATATATGGAAAATCTGATAACCGTAGACGGGTTGACATTCGAGCCGTACATCACACGCGACGAGATTCAGAAGCAGGTGAAGCGCGTGGCAGAAGAGATTAAATCAGACATGAAGGGACGCGCTCCGCTGTTCGTATGCGTGCTGAACGGAGCGTTCATGTTCGCGGCCGACCTGATCAGGGAATGCGGCATCAATGACGCGCACATCGCATTCGTGCGTTATAAGAGTTACGAAGGCACCGCCAGCACCGGCAAGGTGAAGGAAGTGATGGGTCTGACCGAAGACATCGAGGGCCGCGACGTGGTGATTATCGAGGATATAGTGGACACGGGGCTGACGGCATCGATGATGGTGGCCGACTTCCGCAAGCGCAATCCCCGCAGCATCCGTTTCGCAACGCTGCTGCACAAGCCCGACAGCTCAAAGACCGGGTTCCAGCCCGATTACGTGGCATTCAGCATCGAGCCGAAGTTCATAATCGGCTACGGACTCGACCTGGACGGCAAGGTGCGCAATCTCAAAGACATATACGTAATCAAGGAGGATTGACGTTAATATAATATACAGGGGATATGTGACGGTGTATCGGCACATATCGGGGAGTTATGGGCCTATAAAGAAACAGACTATGGAAAAGAACGACAACATCAATATCGTGATATTCGGAGCACCGGGCAGCGGCAAGGGCACACAGTCGGCCAAGCTCATTGACCGGTACGGACTCTATCATATCTCCACAGGCGAGCTGCTGCGCGACCACATCAAGCGCGACACCGAGCTGGGCCGCATCGCCAACGAATACATATCGAAGGGTCAACTGATACCTGACGACCTGATGATACGCATTCTGGATGACACATTGGAACGCGAGGCCAAGGGAAAGGCCGGCGTGGTGTTCGACGGATTTCCCCGCACCATCCCGCAGGCCGAGGCACTGAAGGAACTGCTGCGCAAGCGCGGCACCGACCTGCACGCCGTCGTGGGACTGGAAGTGCCGGAGGACGAACTGGTGCAGCGCATGATTCAGCGCGGCAAGGAGACTGGCCGTGCCGACGACAATCCCGACACCATCAAGAACCGTCTGAAGGTATATCACGACCAGACATCCCCCCTGCGCGAATATTACAACAAGGAGAACAAATACATAGCCATCAACGGCACCGGCATCGTAGACGAGATATTCAATGAAATCGCCCGCGGTCTGGAAGACAAGGCCGGCATCAAGCCCCGTCCGTAATCCGGCACTTGATCATAGGCGAGACGGCTATAAGTCACCGACTTAACGACACTGAATGAAGAAAGCCAAAGGAATCATAGCATATTTGGCACTGGCCCTGATGGCCGTGGTGATGCTGACGGGGTGCAAGACGCCCAAGCTCGCCACGGCCGATCAGCAGTTTGCCCGTGGCGAATATTTCGATGCGTCGAAGACGTATCGCGGCGTCTACAACAAACTGAAACCTCGCGAGGACCGCGAGTTGCGCGGCCGCGTGGCATATCAGTTGGCCACCTGCTACCGCAAGCTCAACATGGCTGCGCGCGCATCGGCCGCTTACCAGAACGCCATCCGCTATGAATATCCTGATTCAATGGCTTACTACTATTTAGGACGCTCGCTACAGATGGAGGGCAAATACGGGCCGGCCATCGAGGCATACCGCACGTTCCTGGAATACGCTCCCGACGACCTCCTGGCAAAGGAGGGAATGCGCGGTGCCACTCTCGCCCTGAAACAGAAGGAGAAGCCCAAGACCCGATACATCGTGAAGCAGGCCAAGATGTTCAACTCGCGCCGCGCCGACTTCGCGCCGATGTACTTAGACAAGGACCTCTCCACCCTGTATTTCACCAGCAGCAACGAGAAAGCGACCGGCACCACAAAGTCGGAGATCACCGGCACCAAGCGCTCGGACATATTCTTCTCAAAGAAGGACGAAAAGGGGAACTGGCAGCGTCCGGAGCCTGCCGGCGGCGAGCTCAACACCGAGCACGACGAGGGAATCATGTCGTTCAGTCCTGACGGCCAGACCATGTATCTGACCGTCGCCAAACGCAACGCCAACTCCGATTCGTCGGTAGAGATATACACCTCGCAGCGCAGTGACGCCACATGGTCGGCTCCTCAGGAGTTCCAGATCATCAACGACTCCATCTCCGCCAAAGGGCATCCTGCCGTTTCGCCCGACGGGACATACCTGTACTTCTCCAGCGACATGCCTGGAGGCTTCGGCGGCAAGGATATATGGCGCATAAACCTCAAGGAGAAACAGGGCAGCCTGGAAAACCTCGGACCACAGATCAATACGCCGGGCGACGAGATGTTTCCGTATGTCCGCACGGACTCGCTGCTGTATTTCAGCAGCGACGGCCATCCCGGTTTCGGAGGACTTGACCTGTTCCGCGCACGCCTCAACTCCACCGGCGACCGCTGGAGCGTCGACAACATGGGAGTACCCATGAACTCGCCGGGCGACGACTTCGGCATCACCTTCGGCGAGGGAGAAAGCGGTTTCTTCAGCTCCAACCGCGGCGACGCCCGCGGCTACGACCATATCTACAGCTTCGAATGTCCCGAAATCAAGGTCACAATATCGGGCTGGGTAGTGGACAAGGACGACGAACCTGTACCCAACGCCATAATACGCATCGTGGGCGACGACGGATCGAACCAGAAGGAAGTGGCGCGGGACGACGGCTCCTTCAGGTTCAAGCTGCAGCGCGGAGTCAAGTATGTGATGCTGGCCGGCGCGAAAGGATACCTGAACGTAAAGCAGGAATTTGAAAGCGACATGGCCGAGGAGGACCAGGACTACGGCATCGACTTCGTACTTGCCGCCGTATACAAGCCGCAGGTGGTGGAGAACATATTCTACGACTTCGACAAGGCGACGCTACGTCCCGAATCGAAGGCCGCTCTGGACGAGATGGCTCAGATGCTGAAGGACAATCCTTCGGTCACAATCGAGATGGGATCGCACACCGACCGTGTCGGTACCGAAGAATATAACATACGGCTCTCCGACCGACGCGCCAAGTCGGTGGTGGACTACCTGATAGCCGCCGGCATCCCGGCCGAAAGGCTCACATGGAAGGGCTATGGCAAGACGGTGCCCAAGACCGTGACAAAACGAATCAACAAGGAATATCCGCAATTCCCCGAGGGCACTGTCCTCAACGAAGAATATATCGAGACACTCGACGACTCCGGCAAAGCGGCCGCCGACCAGGTGAACCGCCGCACCGAATTCCAGGTCACGTCGCTGGACTACGACCTGTGGTAAATCCATCGGATTGTGCCATATTTGTTAAAAAATGTGGTGTCACCGATTTTTTCACGGCTCGGAATGTTAGATATATTACAGGATGGAATATCGGGATAATGAATTATAGAGGAAAATGTTAAAGGTTAAAGACTTAAAGGCAGAGATAAACGGTCGCGAGATATTGCGCGGCATCAATTTGGAGATACACCCCGGCGAGGTACACGCCATCATGGGACCGAACGGCTCGGGCAAGTCGACGCTGTCGATGGTACTGGCCGGCAACCCGGCCTACACCGTCACCGGCGGCGAGGCCACTCTGTGCGGCAAGAATCTGCTTGACATGACGCCCGAGGTACGCAGCCACGAGGGTCTGTTTCTCGGATTCCAGTATCCGGTGGAGATTCCCGGCGTGTCGATGGTGAACTTCATGCGCGCGGCCATCAACGCCAAGCGCGAGTATTTCCACCAGCCTCCCATGTCGGCAGCCGATTTCCTCAAGCTGATGCGCGAGAAACGCGCCGTAGTGGAGCTTGACAACAAACTGGCTTCGCGCTCTGTGAACGAGGGCTTTTCGGGCGGCGAGAAGAAGCGCAACGAGATATTCCAGATGGCCATGCTGGAACCGAAGCTCAGCATCCTCGACGAGACGGACTCCGGCCTTGACATCGACGCCCTGCGCATCGTGGCCAACGGCGTGAACAAGCTGCGCAGCAAGGACACCTCCACAATCGTCATCACCCATTACCAGCGCCTGCTGGACTACATAGCCCCCGATTTCGTGCATATTCTCTACAAGGGGCGCATCGTGATGACCGGAGGTCCCGAACTGGCACTGGAGCTGGAGGAGCGCGGCTACGACTGGATCAAGGAGCAGGAGGACGCGAAATGAACGCTCTGAACCAATACATAGAACTATACGACGCCTCGCGCCGCGACATAGACAGTCACAGCGCGGAGGTGCTGAACGCCCTGCGCCCCGAGGCCGCCGACATACTGCGCACGGCCACGCTGCCGCGTCAGGGCGCCGACAATTACGAAAACTGCGACCTGGAGCAGATGCTGGCTCCCGATTTCGGCATAGACCTGAACGACCTGTTCCCCATCCCGGCCAATATGCCGCCGATGCCCGAGGGCGTGCTGTTGGGCAGCCTGCGAACCATAGCGCAAAGCCATCCGGAACTCGTGTCGAAATATTACGGCCACGCCGCCGACATACACAATCCGGTGGTGGCGCTGAACACAATGCTGGTGCGCGACGGCCTGATGCTGTACGTGCCCAAGGGCGTTGCGCTTAAATCGCCCATACAGCTGATAAACGTGCTGAACGACGTCCGGCCACTCATGTCCATTCGCCGCATTCTGGTAGTGCTGGACGAAGGCTCGGAAGCCGGTCTGATGGTGTGCGACCGCACGCAGCGCGACAATGTGGACTACCTGGCCCTGCAGACTGTCGAGCTGTTCGTCGGCTCCAACGCCACGCTGCATTACTATGATCTTGAGGAATCGTCGGAGCATACGGGCCGCATCTCCTCCCTGTATCTGCGTCAGGAACGCGACAGCCGCGTCACCGTCAACGGTCACACGCTGTTCAACGGCACGACGCGCAACGAGTACCACTGCCGGTTCATGGGCGAGAACGCCTCGCTCAAGCTGTATGGCATGGCCATCGAGGACTGTCAGCGACACATCTCCACATATTCGCGCATAGAGCACGGCGTGCCTCATTGCCACAGCGACGAGCTGTTCAAGATCTCGGCCGACGGCGAGAGCCGCTGCGCCTTCACCGGCCGCATCGTGGTGGAGGAGGGTGCCGTGGGCACGGAAGCCTACCAGGCTTGCCGCAACCTGCTGGCTTCGGACCAGGCACGCGTGGAGGCACGTCCCGAGCTGGAGATATACAACGACGACGTAAAGTGCAGCCACGGCTGCGCCACGGGACAGCTGGACGAGACGCAACTGTTCTACATGCGCACGCGCGGCATTCCCGAGTCACAGGCCCGGCTGCTGTTGCGTCAGGCGTTCATGAACGATGTGATCGACGCCATCGAGATGCCGGGACTACGCGACAGACTGCGGCTGTTGGTCGAAAAACGTTTCGCCGGCGCCCAGGCTCCCTGCTCAAGCTGTGCCTTGGCCGACTCCAATAATCCGTCGAATAAAAAATGTCAGTGATGGATATAGCCAAGATACGCGAGCAATTCCCGATATTGTCCCGTCAGGTGTCGGGACGGCCTCTTATATATTTCGACAACGCGGCCACCAGCCAGACACCGGCGCGTGTGGTGGACGCCATCGTGGATGTGTACACCAGCCACAAGGCGAACGTGCACCGCGGCGTGCATACACTGAGCCAGGAGGCCACAGACATGCAGGAGCATACGCGGCGACGCGTGGCGCAGTACATCAACGCCCGGTCGCACCGCGAGGTGATATTCACCCGTGGCACCACCGAGGGGATCAACCTGGTGGCCTCCTCGTTCGGCTCGATGCTTCCCGACGGCGGCGACATCATCCTGACGGTGATGGAGCATCACGCCAACATCGTGCCCTGGCAACTGCTGGCCGAAAGAAAGAACATGCACCTGCGCGTGGTGGACATCGACGAGCGCGGACAGCTGAAGATGGACCAGTACCGCGACCTGTTCGGTCCGAACACGGCGATGGTGGCCTTCGCGCATGTCAGCAATGTGTTAGGCACCGTCAATCCGGCAAAGGAGATGGTGGCTATAGCTCATTCACACGGTGTGCCCGTCCTGGTTGACGGCGCGCAGGCCGCTCCACACATGCACGTGGACGTGCAGGATATAGACGCCGATTTCTACGTATTCTCCAGTCATAAGATGTATGGTCCCGCCGGCATCGGCGTATTGTACGGCAAGGAAGAACTGTTGGAGAAGATGCCTCCTTACCAGGGCGGCGGCGAGATGATTGAGCATGTGTCGTTCAAGCATACCACATACGCCGAACTGCCGTTCAAGTTCGAGGCCGGCACGCCCGACTTCGTGGACATCGCGGCGCTGAGTCAGGCACTGGATTTCATCGAGGAAACCGGCATTGAACGTATCGCGGAGCACGAGCACGAGCTGCTGCGCATAGCCACGGAAAAGATGCTGGAGATTCCGGAACTGACCATCTACGGCATGGCCGGGCAGAAGGATCCGGTCATCAGCTTCAACGTGGGCAACATCCACAACTACGATGTGGGTATGCTGCTCGACAAACAGGGCGTGGCCGTCCGCACCGGACATCACTGCGCGCAGCCGCTGATGGAACGCCTTGGCGTCCCAGGCACGGTACGTGCGTCGTTTGCCGTATATAACACCCGGGAGGAAGTCGAGGCCTTCATAAAGGCCCTGAACCGCGCTCTCGAAATACTTAGATAACATGAGAATCGGCAGGAAGCGAATCAAGGTAAATCTGCTGGTATGGATACTGCTGGCGATAGGCGCGGGAATAGGCTGCGCATATTTCATGCCACTGTGGGCCGGAAGGGTCTTTATGACCTTCAACGCCATCTTCGGGCAGTTCCTCGGCTTCATGATTCCATTGATAATCATCGGCTTTGTGGTTCCCGCCATATCCGATGTCGGCGCGCGTGCCGGCAAGATGCTGTTGCTCACGGCCGGTATAGCGTATATATTCACTTCTCTGTCCGGATTCTATTCCTA
>ERZ1026968.111-NODE-111-length-45043-cov-6.899040_pt1 | contig 45043 bp, 33 predicted proteins | sample MGYA00519295_ERZ1026968 | MGnify/ENA primary metagenome ERZ1026968 (study PRJEB26926, sample SAMN06164480) | human gut metagenome | biome: ENVO:00009003; feature: ENVO:2100002; material: ENVO:00002003 | host: Homo sapiens | place: USA | collected 2012 ...
CCAACGACCCCGAGATTACAAATCACGTGCTCTGGCCAACTGAGCTAAAGAGGCGAGTGGGAGAGCTCCCTGCATCGCACCGCTACAACCCGCTGCCCTTGCTTCGGTCAAGACCTGGGGGATTCACGGGGAGCTGGTCGTCCAGGACTCACCCGATGCAAAATTACTACTTTTTTTGGTTCCGGCCAAATTTTTCACACTATTTGTGGAAAATTTGCGCATTTTTAGCCGTTTTCGGGGGCGTTTCAGCGTCTTTTACCCTTTTTCTTGCCCCCTTTCTTGGCTTCGTGGCGTTTGCCGGGCTTGTCCTCGGGCAGGGGCTTGTTGGGGTTACCCTTGTCATCGATCAAAGCGAAGTCGAGCTGCTTGCGCTCCAGGTCGGCGCGAGCCACCTGCACCTTGACGCGGTCGCCCAGCGTGTAGCGCACGCCGTGACGCCGCCCTATCAGGCAATAGTTCTTCTCGTCGAGGTCGTAGTAATCGTCGGCCAGGTCGCGTATGGGCACCAGACCCTCGCACATATTCTCGTCAAGCTCCACGTAGAAGCCCCATTCCGTCACGCCGGAGATGACACCCTCGTATATCTCGCCCAGTCGGTCGCGCATGAATTCCACCTGCTTGTAGCGTATCGAGGCGCGCTCGGCGTTGCTGGCCAGCACCTCCATGTCGGAGTCGTGGCGGCATTCCTCCTCGGTCTTAACTTTGTCGACGCTGCGGCCTCCCTCGGCATACCGCGCCAACAGACGGTGAACCATCATGTCGGGATAACGGCGTATAGGCGATGTGAAATGCGTGTAATACGGCATGTTGAGGCCGTAATGGCCCACATTGTCGGTGCTGTAATTGGCCTTGGCCATGGAGCGGATAGCCAGGATGGAGAGCATGTTCTCCTCCCCTTTTCCCTTGACGTCGCGCAGCAGGCGGTTCACGCTCTGATTCACCTGACGCGAGCTGCCGTCGGTGTTCAGTTTATAACCGAAGCGGGTGGCGATCAGCGCTAAGTTCGACAGCTTGTCGGGATCGGGATTGTCATGCACGCGGTAAACGAACGTCTTGGCCTTCTTCCCCTTGGGCACCTTGCCGATGGATTCGGCCACGGTCAGGTTGGCCAGCAGCATGAATTCCTCAATCAGCTTGTTGGCATCCTTCGATTCCTTGAAGTAGACGGAGATAGGCTTTCCGGTCTCGTCGATCTCGAAGCGCACCTCGGCGCGGTCGAACTCCAAGGCTCCGCCCTGATAGCGCCGGCGGCGCAGCTCCTTGGCCAGGGTGTTGAGCACGGCCAATTCCTCGGCGTATTCGCCCTCGCCGGTCTCGATGATGGCCTGCGCCTCCTCGTAGGTGAAGCGGCGGTCGGACTTGATGACGGTGCGGCCTATGCGGCTGTTCACCACGTTGGCCTTATGATCCATCTCGAAGATGGCGGAGAAGGTAAGCTTCTCCTCGTTAGGCCTCAGACTGCACAGTCCGTTGCTGAGACGCTCCGGAAGCATCGGGATGGTACGGTCCACCAGGTAGACCGACGTGGCCCGTTTCTGGGCTTCTTTGTCGATTATGGTGTTGGGATGCACGTAGTGCGTCACGTCGGCGATGTGCACGCCCACTTCCCAGTTGCCGTTGCTGAGACGGCGGATGGACAGGGCGTCGTCAAAGTCCTTGGCGTCGCGCGGGTCGATGGTGAAGGTGGTGACGTTGCGGAAATCCTCGCGCTTGGCCACCTCCTCCTTTGTGATGCCTTCCTGGATCTTCTCGGCCGCTTTCTCCACGTTCTCGGGATATTTGTACGGCAGGCCGAACTCAGCCAGGATGGCGTGCATCTCGGTATTGTTCTCACCTTTGACACCGAGGATGTCTATTATCTCGCCGCGCGGGTTCATCTCGTCGTCGCGCCACTGCACGATGCGGGCCACGGCCTTGTCGCCGTTCTTGCCACCCTTGAGGCGTCCGCGCGGCAGCACGATGTCGGCCGCCAGGAACTTGGAATCCGTCACGAGGGCGGCGTAATTCTTCTCTATCTTCAGTGTGCCGACAAACTGCTGATCCTTGGCCTCGACAATCTCGATTACCTGGGCCTCCGGCTCCTGGCCCTTGCGGGCGGCGCTGACCACCACGCGCACCTTGTCGCCGTTCAGCGCGTGCATCGAGTTGCGCTCGGCCACGAATATCTGCTCGTCGTCCACCACCACGGCATTCTTGCCGTTGCTGCGGCGCACGAAGTAGCCGATATTCTCGGTGCCACGGTTGGCCTTGGCCTTGTATTTGCCCAGCTCCACCTCCATGATGTCGTCGGCGGCTGCAAGCTCGTCCAGCACGTTGATCACATCCATCCGGTTGGAGGGATGCGTGGCCCCGATGCCGAACGATATCTGTTTATAATTAAAGCTCTGCTTATTGTTCTGCTGCAAAAAACCGACTATCAGCCCTGGCAGGTCACCCTTGCGGATGCGTGCCGGTCGCTTATCTTCCTTTGCCGTCTTGGTCTTCATAACTTATACTTTTTACCTTTTCGTAACGACTTTTTTACCTTTTCGTCATGGCCTTTCATAGTTTTGTGACGATTCCGGCCATACTTCCTTGCAAATATAACAAATTTTGCCTTAACTTTGCCAACTGTAACAAAATATTTATATTCACCCCTCTGTTACACCAGTAGGGACGTGCCTCTGGCACGTGTAAAAGCACCTGGATTATTAATATCTCAACATAACGACATAACCATGAGAATAGAACGTTTCGCGCTGGTGGCGCTTGCGGCCATGTCAGCGACGGCAGCACTTGCCGACGATCCCAAAATCGAAGTGCCCGACAGCACGGGCTTCAAGTTCACCGACGTGCGCATCAGCGACCACGGTCCGGTCTACGACCAGAACAAATCAGGCACATGCTGGGCCTTCTCCGGCCTTTCCACGCTGGAGGACAACGTGCGCCACAAGACAGGCAAGGCTGTGACGCTGTCGGAGATGTTCGTGGTGCGCAACGCCTATATCGAGAAGGCCAAGAAATACATCCGCATGGGCGGCAAGCTCAACTTCGCCCAGGGCGGCAGCTTTGCCGACGTGCTGAACATGTCGAAGCAGTACGGCGCCATGCCCGAGGAGGCATACCGGGGCCTGAATTACGGCGAGGACAAGCATTCGCACTATGAGATGGCCGAGGCGCTGACGGCATACCTTGACGCCGTCCTGGCGCGCGGCACCAAGAACAGCAAGCTCAGCACGGCATGGCTGAAGGGCTTCGAGGGCATACTCGACGCCTACTTAGGTCCGGTGCCCGAGCAGTTCACCTACGAGGGCAAGACCTACACGCCGCAGTCGTTCGCCAAGGCCATCGGGCTGGAGCCTGAGAATTTCATCAACGTCATCAGCTTCACGCATCATCCCTTCTACGAGGAATGCGCTCTTGAGATTCCCGACAATTGGGCCTGGACACTGTCGCGCAACGTGCCGATGGAGGACATGAAGGCCATCGTGGACAACGCGCTGGAGCAGGGCCGCACCGTATGCTGGGCGGCCGATGTGTCGGAAGGCGGATTCAAATGGCGCAAGGGATATGCCCTTCTCCCCGCTTCCAAGGGTCGTCAGGACATGACAGACACCGAGCTTAGCCGTTGGGTCAAGTTGAGCGACAAAGACCGCGAGAACGAAAAATTCGAGATCAAGGGCCCGGTCAAGGAGGAAGAAGTGACCCAGGAGAGCCGTCAGACCGGTTTCGACAACTTCGAGACCACCGACGACCACGGCATGGTGATTGTTGGCACCGCCACCGACCAGGAGGGCAACAAATACTACAAGGTAAAGAACTCGTGGGACACCAACCAGCTCTACGACGGTTACCTGTACGTCTCGATGCCCTACTTCATGGCCAAGACCATCGGCGTCGGCGTTCACCGCGACGCCGTCCCCGCCCCCATCGCCAAGAAGTTCAAGTAATCCCCATCGCCCTCACCACACCCCACACAAAACGGGCGCGCCCATCCCCGGACGCGCCCGTTGTTCTTGTACAAATCTTAGGAGATATCGCTTACGGCCCAGGCGGATATGTTGCGTTCGCGGGTTGAGAACTCCACACCGACTTTTACGACTGTTCGGCTGTCGGCCAGATATCTGTCGGCATAATGACGATCTTCAATCTGAGCCAAGGCTTCTTCGGGCGACTTGTCAACCTTAAATTCCATGACGTAAACATAAGAATCCGTTTCCACAATCATGTCTATGCGGCCAAGAGCAGTATGCAGTTCACAATGAACCGTCAGGCCCATCAGGCGGCAGATGATAAACAGCACGTCACGAAATCTGCCTTCATGGATTCGCTTACGGCTTTCTCCACTCTCGCTATAAGGCACGCCGGCTAAAAGGGATTTCAGTATCAGCATGAATCCATCCACGTCTCCGACCCGGAGCGCTGCGATACAACGCGAGGACAGTTCCGTGCCGTCTGAAACGGTTTTTCGATTTACGTAAAAAGGAAGTAACGCTTCAAGAAATCCGTCTTCGACTTCCTCGTTGGGGAATCCGAGACGGTACATTTTCTTGCGACCCACCATCATCGTATCCTTTATGGTAAGATAACCGCTCTGAAACAGCACGGGGATGGGATCGCTCAATACGGGATCAAGTCCCATCAACTCGTTTTCTCCTCTGGTGGCACCGTCAAGCTGGGTGAGATCAGTATCACAATCCCTCAGCAATTCCACCAGCATGGTCGGAGTAGCGGTCTGAAACCAGTAATCGCCGAATTCTTCTTTCTTCAATACGTTCAGCACACTGAAGGGATTGTATATGCCTTCGTTCTTCCTGAACGAAAACCGATAACCGTCATAACTCAATTTCAACCGGCTGCAAGTTTCTCCGAAAGAGAGGTCATTGGCTCTGGCAAGGTTCTCTATACCGGATTTCAGATTGTCGGACAGTTCCGATTCGGTGATGCCACAGATACCGTTATACTTGCTGTCAAGAGTGATGTCTTCAAGATTGTTCAGGTCGGAAAATACGCTGACCCGTCCGAACTTAGTGATGCCGGTCAGAAATGCGAATCTGATGTATTGGTCGCAGCTTTTGAGTACGCCGAAAAATCCCTTCAGCATGTCACGAAACAATGCTTGCCTTGGTTGACGTTCCTTGCTGAGATTCTGCAGGAGCGGGCGGTCATATTCGTCTATAAGGATTACCACTTGTCGACCGGTCTTATGAAAAGCGGCCGCAATTACATCCGCGAATCGGGTGTCAAGATCCCTGATTCGCGGCTCCACGCCATACTCGGCTTCCCATTTGGTAAGATAGCCGTCTATATGATTGTAAAGAGACAGGTCGTCGCGTGTATAGTCCTTGGCGTTGAAATCAAGATGGAGCACTGGATGCTTAATCCAGTCGATGGATTCATGATTGTCTATGGCCAGACCTTTGAACAAGTCCCTGTTCCCGAGAAAAAATGCTTCCAGAGTAGAAAGAAACAGGCTTTTCCCGAATCGGCGCGGTCGGCTCAGAAAATAATATTTCCCTTCCTCCACAAGATGATAGACATATTCAGTCTTATCGACATAAACATAATTTCCGTTTATAATTTCGGAAAAGCTCTGTACGCCTATCGGATATTTAATGCGCTCGTTCATCCTGCTCTGTTTGAAATGTCAACGGCCTGTGATAGTCATATACGAAAAACTGTTTTATTTAAAAACACCGGTATTTGTAGACAATTTCGGCCTCAATTCACAAAATTAATTCTTTTTACTGATATTTATTTATTTAGAGCCAAAAAATTGTCAAGAAATTCATTTACATTCTTTCATTTAAAATCAATATGGACTTAATGAATATCAACTTCGATGCACTCTTATTATTGTCGTAGACATCCAATCGGGACAACAAAGATGCCGTCGTCGGGACGGCGATAGGCATGGCTACCGGTCGCTGTCAATATCATCTTGAATGACGGGGCTTTCATCCGATTCGTGTCTATCTGATTCTCCAGCTGATTTAGCGTCTGTACTCCGGCGTTTATCAAACTCTCTCCTCCCAGTTTTATCTCTATCAGGCCGTATTGTCCATTTCTGAGATGCACCACAGCATCGCACTCCAGCCCTGTTTTATCACGATAATGATAGATTTTACCGTTCAATGCCTCGGCATATACCCGCAAATCCCGCACACACATGGTCTCGAACATAAACCCCATGGTATTCAAGTCCGCTATAAGGTCTGACGGACCGATGCCTAATGCCGCGGTTGCTATTGAAGGATCGACGAAATATCGGGTGTCGGCAGTCCTTATAGCAGTCTTGGAACGTATGTTGGGATTCCATGCCGGCATATCCTCCACCACAAAGATCTTTCGCAATGCGTCAAGATAATCCCTTATGGTGTTATCATCTATGGCTGTCGAATCATTATACTTCAAGTCCTCTTTCAATGTCGCGATCGAGGCCTGAGTGCCTTGATTGCGAGCGTATGCTCTCATAAGCCGCTGTACTTTGTCTGACACTCTCTTAACGCCGTCCACCCTCACTATGTCTTCTTGTGTGACAGCATCATAATAATCAAAAGCTTGTTCCAACGCAACGTCTTCAGGAAGGTCGACTGCCATTGGCCAGCCTCCCCGACATATCAAAAAGGCTATGTCCTGCAATGTCAGTTCATTCTTCTCCAACAGGCGGTCCTTACCGTCGAACAATTCACCTAAACCAACAGTCCCTTTTGATTCCCCAGACTCAAACAAAGACATGGGGCGCATCGTAAGCCATGCGAATCTACCGGTACCGGAATGTTCTATCTCGTTTCCGGCTTCCTTATTCGGCACAGCAGAGCCGGTAAGTATAAATTGCCCCATCTTACGACGGAAATCTATGGCATATCTTACGGCATCCCATAATTTCGGGACAGTCTGCCATTCGTCTATCAGCATCGGGGGTGTACCATCCAAAGCAGCATCGGCGTCTATCTCAAGCAGATTCTTAAAATTAGCTTTAACATCTGCTCTTGCCAACATCACTTTACTATGTGCGAATTCTTCGGCCGTGGTGGTTTTTCCGCACCACTTCGGACCCTCTATAAGTACAGCTCCTTTCGCCTGCAGCTTCTTTTGCAACAGGCCATCGACTACTCTATGTTTGTAATTACCCATATTTCAGACTTTTCCGGTGCAAAGATACGCATTATTTTTTACAATTCAGTAATTTGGCGCGATTTTATTCAGTAATTTGGCGCGATTTTATTCAGTAATTTGGCGTAACACCCCTTTCCCTCCAAGAAGTTCAAATAACTCTAAACCGCAAAATATCCATCACAAATAACGGGCACGCCCCATGGCCGGACGCGCCCGTTGTTTTTTTGATCTGACGGGCGTCAGACGGTAAGTTCGACGGTATTGCCTTCCGGGTCGGCGACGACGCTTTCATAACAGCCGTCGCCGGTGGTGCGCGGCTCGCCGAGAATCGTTATGCCGGCACTGCGCATCTGCTCGGTCATTTCATCCACTTTCTCTTTGCTTCCCAATGAAACGGCGATATGGCAGAATCCCGTAGTTTTCGCGTGAATGTCCCGGTCTGTCAGTTCCGGAACATTCATGATCTCCAGACTGGCCCCTCCATCGGGGAAAGTAAGGAAATATGAAGTGAAATTTTTTCGCGGATTATGATACCGTTCCCCGGCCTTGGCGTCGAACCATCGGCAATAGAACTCTTTCAACGATTCCGGGTCGCGGACCCATACGGCGATATGACTGATGTTCATGCTTCTTTATTTTTGTGATAAATGAATCTGTCGGACAGCCATGCGCGTATGGGGAGGTCGTAGACCTTGACGCTGGCATACGCCACGGCGATGGAGGCGATGAATATGCTTACCGCCACCCAGATGTGGGTGCCGAGCGGAGCATCGGCATGTCTCGCGGCCCAGTTCATCTGTACGTATATCATGGGATAATGAGTGATGTACAACGGATATGAGATCATGCCCAGGAACTTGCAGACGGCTATGGTTTTCTTGCCGGCCAGGGGGCTTCCGGCCCCTGCGGCCACGATGGCCGGATAGACCAGCAGAATCACGACTGCGCAGTACAGGCCGTTAAGCCATTGATGGGTCTCGCCCCCTATGTGGGGCATTACCAGCGTCACCGCCACGGCCAGCGAACACCAGGTCATGGCGCCCCGTTTCAGATTGATGCGCCATTTACCGAGCCTGTACAGCAGCAGGCCGCCGAAGAAGGGATACAGGAGCCGGCAGATGCCGATATATATCTGGTCAGGCGTCAGTCCGAAACCGCCGATGACGGTGTATCTGGCATATTCACGCAGGGCCAGCAGCCCGGTGACGTCAAGGTTCATGGCGAGGTCGATGGTCAGGAAGGCCGAGAGGAATACGAACACGGCAAGGACAATGGTGCTGAACCTGCGCACCACCAGCGCATACAGGATGTTGGCTATATATTCCCACAGCAGCGACCATTGCGCGCCGTTCAGCGAGTTTATCTCTTTCCAGCCGCGGATGTCCATCGACGGGGGCGTTGGAAACATGATACACCCTAATATCATGATCAGCAGCAACTTCCACCACGGCGTCCGCATCACCAGCTCGAATCCCGGCGCCGCGCTGAAATAGAACCAGAAGGCCCCGATCAGGGTGCCGAGTATCACCATTGGCTGCAGGCGTATCAGACGGCGCTTGAAGAAGTCCCAGGTAGTCATGCGCTTCCACCGGTCGTCGTAAGCATAGCCTATCACGAAGCCGGACAGAACGAAGAAAAAGTCCACGGCAAGATAACCGTGATTCAGTATCTGATATTGCGGGCCGGCCGAATATGTCTCGAACAGATGGAACGCCACTACAATCATGGCGGCCACGCCGCGCAGTCCGTCAAGTATCTCGAACCTCGGTTTGGAGGACAAAGGAATCGCCTGTGATGTCATAAGTCTTAGTCGTTATTGAAGCGGTTCAGACTGCTTCGTTGTTTCGGATGCAAAATTACATATAATTTATTTCACTGCATTTACCGATATTTTTAAATAATTGAACTATATTTGCACCATGAGTTCGTCAGCCTTTATATTTGACGATGTCCGTATAAGTCCGGACAGACAGATTGACCTGCATTCCGGCCATGCCTGGGAGCTGTCGTACATATTGACAGGTTCGGGCACACGCACCATCGGCAATCTCACGGAGCCTTTCACACAGGGAGAAGTGGTGCTGATACCTCCGGACATACCGCATGTATGGCGGTTCAGTCACGATGATGTCGATATGAATGGCAATATAGGCAATATCTCGATATTCTTCGACACCTCGCTGATTCAATCGTTAATGAATCTGATTCCGGAAATATCGGAATCTTTTGGGCGGATTGTACGGCTTGACCATGCCGTAAGCTACGCCGGCGACAGACGCAGGGAAATTCAAGAACTGATGCGCAGGATGCAGCGAATGGGACCTGAGCAAAGGGTGCCTCTGATGATTGAACTGCTCGTAGAGATATCCGATGTCTCGGGCGCCAGGGAGGCAGGACGAAAAAGCACGCTTACCCGCGCCGAACAACGGCTTGAAGCCGTCAGAGTGTATTGTGCCTGCAACTATTCCCGACCAATCGGTCTTGACGACATCAGCAGGTATGTTGGCATGAACAAGTCGGCATTCTGCACGTTCATGAAACATTGCACCGGAATGACATATTCTGAATATCTCAACGACATACGTCTTGCCAAAGCAAAAGAAATGCTACGTCACACGGAAAACGGCATTGCGGAGATAGCGCTTGATTGCGGATTCCAGAATGTCACGTATTTCAATCGCCTGTTCAGACGAAAATACGGCTGCACCCCGAAAGAAATGCGCGGATTTAATCAGTAATCTGGCTGTCGGGGTGGAAGTGGGCGTACAGGATGCGGGCCTTGGCGGTGCCGATGGCTGCAGCAAGCAGCTCGTAGTCAGCCTCTTTGGCACGTTTCAGGGATTTAAACGTCTTCATCAGCTGTGCGGCCGTGGCAGGGCCGATTCCCTTTATATTATCCAACTCGCTGGCTACCTGACCCTTACTGCGACGGTCGCGATGGTGGGTGATGCCGAAGCGGTGCGCTTCGTCGCGCAATGCCTGTATCACCTTCAGACTTGGCGATTTCTTGTCCAGGTACAGCGGAAGCGTATCGCCGGGATAATAAATCTCCTCCAGCCGCTTGGCTATGCCCACCAACGCCACCTCGCCGCGTATGCCCATCTCGTCGAAAGCCTCGACGGCAGCACTCAGCTGCCCCTTGCCGCCGTCCACCACCACCAGCTCGGGCAACGGCTCGCCCTCGGCCATCATGCGTGTGTAGCGGCGGTGAAGCACCTCCTTCATCGACGCGAAATCGTCCGCTCCCACCACCGTCTTGATGATGAAATGACGGTAGTCGCGCTTGGACGGTTTGCCGTTGCGGAACACCACACAGCTGGCCACCGGATTCGTGCCCTGGATGTTCGAATTATCGAAGCACTCTATATGCCTCGGCTCCTTCTCCAGCCTGAAATCAGACTTCATGCGGGCCATCAGCTGGTCGATCCTATGGTCGGGATTCAGTTTCTCCTGCTGCTTCTCCACGTCGTGCATATACTGCGTGGCGTTCTTCACGCCCACCTCCAGCACCTTCTTCTTGTCGCCGCGCTGGGGCACCGTAAACTCCACGCCGTCGAACTCCACATCAGGCAGGAACGGCACTATGGCACGCTCCACCTTGCGGTCGAACCTGGACTCCACTTCCGCTATGGCGCGCGACAGTATCTCCTGCGGCGTCACCTCTAATGACTGCCCGCGACGAAACTCCAAGTTCAGGCTTTGCGTCACGGCGCCGCGGTGCAGATGCATGAAGTTGACGAACGCCATGTTGTCGTTCTCCACATACGCGAACATATCCGTATCGGGCATGGCGCGCTCCCCTACCACGCTGCGTGAATTATAACGCCGCACAGCCTCGTATTTCTCCTTCACCTCCTGCGCCTGCTCGAATTTCCATTCCTCGCTGAGACGCTTCATTTCATCCTGCAGGTTACGCTCCAGTTCCACCGTCTCGCCGTTCAGAATCTGACGTACGCGTCCGATGAATTCGCCGTAGCTTTCCGGGCTTATCAGCCCCTTGCACGGCCCGGCGCATTTGCCGATGTGATAGTCCAGACATAGCGAGAACCGGTTTCGCGCTATGCCGCGCTCGTCCAGCGCATGACGGCACGACCGCAACGGGAACGTCTCGCGTATCAGGTCAAGCACCACCTTGGCCGACTGCAGGTTTGAATAAGGCCCGTAATATCTCGCGTCCAGTCCACGCTCGCGCGTCATGAATATGCGCGGATACAGCTCTTTCGTTATCACGATCCAGGGGTAGGATTTATCGTCCTTCAGCAACACGTTGTAGTGCGGCTTATACTCCTTGATCATGGCGTTCTCCAGATGCAGTGCATCCTCCTCCGAATGCACCACGATGAAGCGCAGGTCTGCGATGTTGCGCACCAACAGATTGGTGCGTGTGGAATCGTGCATACGGTTCCAGTATGAGGAGACGCGGCGTTTCAGCCGCTTTGCCTTCCCCACATAGATAACCTTCCCCGACTTGTCGACGTACATGTACACGCCGGGCAAATCGGGGAGGCCGAGAATCTTTTCGCGCAGCTTCGGGCCGGGCCGGTTATGCCGGATCTCGTCGGCCGTCCGCTGCTCGTTTATCTCCAGATCGAAGCCCCCGATTTCATCGATATCCCTGCCGGATCCGGCAAGAATTTCCTCTACCGAATGCACCGTAGGGACGGGTGAAATTTCAAGTCCCCGATCCGAAGAATTCTTATCTGATTCCTGCGATGTCAGTTCTGATTCCTGCGATGTCAATTCTGATTCCTGAGTCATCAATATTTCAACAGAGATGTCACCTCGCAATCCTCGGGAAGATTGTCGCGGCCGTGCAGAGCTGTAAGCTCTACCACGAAGTTAATGTAGACCTTCTTCGGGTTCATCGATTTCACCAGGTCGTAGCAGGCACGCATCGTACCGCCTGTGGCGAGCAGGTCATCATGGATTACCACGATGTCATCGGAATTGATGGCATCGCTATGCAGCTCGATGGTGTCCACGCCATACTCCTTGGCGTATGCCTTCTTGATGGTGACTGCAGGAAGTTTGCCGGGCTTGCGCGCAGGCACAAAACCGCAGCCAAGCTCGTAGGCCAAAACAGAGCCTCCGATGAAACCGCGGCTTTCGATGCCAACAACCTTGGTTACGCCAAGGCCACGATACAGGTCGGCCAGCTTATCGCCCATCAGATGCAGTGCCTCGCCGTTCTTCAGCAGCGTGGTGAGATCACGGAAAATAATTCCCTTGCTCGGAAAGTTCGGAATATCCCGAATCAGTCCCTTCAAATCCTCTAATTCCATATTCGTTTATTTGATGTTATTTTTTTGTTTTCTTGATATTCTATTTGTCTTTATGCTTCCTTCTCCAAAGCTCTAACAGTCGGGGTTATTCTAATGTTCCACGTGGAACATTGCAACATCCTTATCCGTTCAGATCCTTTTATTGATGCGGTGTCCCGCACGGCTGCGTTCTTTAAAACAAATTAACTATGCTTATAAATCCCTCTAAATTCCGGGCCATCTTTTGCATCGTTGTTCACCGTCCAATCAGCAGCAACAGCACGCTGATGTCGGCGGGGCTTACCCCCGGGATTCGTGATGCCTGCCCTACCGTTCGCGGCCGGATCTTCGTCAGCTTCTGTCGGGCCTCGGTAGAGATTGCTTCCATCTTGCCGAAGTCTATCCCTTCCGGAATCCGGACATCCTCAAGACGCTTCTGTTTGTCGGCCATCTCTGCCTCGCGGGATATGTAGCCGGAATATTTTATCAGTATCTCGGCTGCCTGCACTATCTCCTTGCGACGCGCTCCGTCATGCGGGGCGTCCACCTTCCCTATCCTATCGGCGAGCATCGGCAGATGCTCGGCAAGGGTATAGAATGTTATTTGCGGGCGGCGAACCAAATCTGCAACCTTGACGCTGGCAGTTAGCGGCGACGTTCCCAACGACTCCAGCCAGGCGTTTAACTCGGGGGCCGATTTTACGTTGGTGTTCTCTGCCCATTTGATAAATTCGTCGCGCTGACGCTTCTTATCCATCATCGCCTGACGGCGTTCCTTGGATGCAAGGCCGATTTCGTAGCCAACCGGAGTCAGGCGCATATCGGCGTCATCCTGACGCAGCAGGATTCTGTATTCTGCGCGCGAGGTAAACATACGATATGGTTCATCCACTCCCTTAGTCACCAGGTCGTCGATAAGAACTCCGATATATGCCTGGTCTCGTCCCAGTATCAGTGGCTCACGCCCGGCGGCGCTTCTTGCCGCATTCACTCCTGCAATTAGTCCCTGTGCGGCGGCCTCCTCATAGCCCGTCGTACCGTTGATCTGACCTGCGAAATAGAGACCCTTCACAAGTTTTGTCTCCAGCGAATGGTTCAGTTGCGTAGGGTCGAAATAGTCATATTCTATGGCGTAGCCGGGACGGTAAAGCTGCACGTTTTCCAATCCGGGTACATGCTGCAAGGCTTCGACCTGGACACGCCAGGGCATCGAGCTGGAGAAGCCGTTGATATAATATTCCTCAGTCGTCTCACCTTCCGGTTCAAGGAAAAGCTGATGCGAATCCTTGTCGGCAAATGTGACCAGTTTGGTCTCTATGCTTGGGCAGTAACGGGGCCCGACACTATGTATGTCGCCGTTGTACATCGGCGATTCGTCAAGGTGGTCGGTTATCTCTTTATGGCATTCGGGGTTGGTGCGGACTATCCAGCAAGGACGCTGTTTCAGGGTACGTTTGACTTCGGGGAGGAAAGAAAATTTCTCCGATTCCTCGTTGTCGCCATACTGAATTTCTGCCTTTGTGAAGTCTATGGAGCGGCCGTCGATACGCGCCGGAGTACCGGTTTTCATGCGTCCCGTGGTGAATCCGAGGGCCTTCAGCTGCTCTGTCAGGCCTATGCTGTTCTGCTCGGAGATACGTCCTCCGGGCAGCTTGGTGGGGCCGAAATGCATCAGTCCGTTCAGGAATGTTCCGTTGGTCAGCACCACTTTTTTTGCCTTGAATTCTATGCCGAGGGCAGTAACGACACCGACTGCCCGGGGGCCATTTTCACCATTTTCTATCAGGAGTCCCGTCACGTTGTCCTGAAACATATCGAGCTTCGGAGTGCTCTCCAATACGTTGCGCCAATGGCTTATGTACTTCTCGCGGTCACTCTGCACGCGGGGAGACCACACGGCGGGACCTTTGGAGCGGTTCAGCATACGGAACTGTATTGCCGTCCGGTCGGCAGCGATGCCCATTTCTCCTCCAAGCGCATCTATCTCTCTGACAATCTGTCCCTTGGCTATACCTCCGATGGCAGGATTACACGACATTTGCGCCACTCGGTTCATATCGAGCGTTATCAAAAGCGTATCGGCGCCAACACGGGCCGAAGCCACGCTTGCCTCGCAACCGGCATGGCCTGCGCCTACCACTATCACATCATATTCAAACCTCATAGGGTTATCTTTGATTATCGAATATTATGGTTCGTATATGTACTATTAAAGGAGCAGCGACGGCGGCCACATATTGAGGGCGGCGTTCTCGGCAGCCTCCATGATCTTACGCTCGCCGGGACCTTTGTCGTTGATGCCTACCAGGTGCAGCACGCCGTGGATTATGACGCGCATCAGTTCGCGACTATATGGCTGGCCGAGTCCTTCGGCGTTACTGCGCACCGTGTCGAGCGAGATGTGTATCTCGCCGCACAGCCGACCGTCACGACTGTAGTCGAAGGTTATGATGTCGGTATAATAATCATGGCCCAATGCCTGGATGTTCGACTCCAGGATTCCGGCATCGTCCATAAATAAATAGGAGAGACGGTGCACGGTGCAGCCGTGACTTTGGGCCACGGCGTTGATCCAGTTGCGCACCTCGCGCCAGTCGAGGTCCGGCATCTCCACATTCTGCGTTTCAAATTCTATGCGCGGTGTCATGTCGTGATTTTCGCAATTTCGCGAAAATAGTTTAGAAAGTTGAGAAAAGCAATCAGTAAGCATTACTGACAGCATTAACTTGCAAATGTAGTAAAAAAGGCACAAATAATCAACGCCAATTTTCCGAATTCTTGCGCGGTGCAATAAATAGCCCCGATTCCATTTATCCGGCAAATCCGAGACGCCATGTCTATAACATTTATTTAACGCTGATTACTAACGCTTTATTTAGTTATCATCACTAAATTAAGGCTCTGAGATTCTAACAAATACCTTATTTCGGCCAATCGCCAAGCGATTTTAGCATTCTCAACGCTTCTTTTTGCAAAGTAGAGAAAACCAGCCGGCCTCGTCGCTGAAGCTCCGACCCGAAACAAAAGACGGACGGCACTCTTCAAAACAAAAACAGACAACTCACTTCAAAACAAAAGACCGATTACCCCCATCCCCGCAGCGCATAGTAACACCGGATCTCCGGGAGAGCGCATGAAGCACGAACTAAAGAACTCTTGAAAAATCCGCCCATCGTGGTGTTAACGAGAAACAACCTCTCCGAAGCAATACTTGAACTACTAATTCCATCACTTGCCCTACCGCCAACATAGTGGCCTGGACACTCCGTGCCGCGCACAACAACGGACTAAAGTCAGAATACTTTTTAGGTCCGGTACAAGTTCGGAAGTGCAATCGCGCCATGTTCGGAAGTGAAATCATGCCATGTTCGGAAGCGCAATCGCGCCATCTTTGGAAATAGAATCGTGCCATCTTTGGAAATGTAATCGCGCCATGTTCGGAAGTTGAAATACATTATTGGAATTTATTTATTTGGATATTAAATAAATAATCACTACTTTTGCGTCACCAAAATAAAGATTTATGAATACTTATAATCCGAGAATAATAGATCGTCTTTTAAGTGATGAACTTGACGCAATGGGCGCAATTATTTTAGAGGGGCCTAAGGCTTGTGGCAAGACCACCACGGCGGAACAACGTGCGCACAGCACCATATATATGGACGATCCTGTAAGATGCAATCAATATCTACAGATGGTCGAGACCGATATATCCTATATTCTTCGTGGAGAAACACCCCGGCTTATAGACGAGTGGCAGATTGCTCCAAAAATATGGGACGCCGTCAGGTATGAGGTTGACCATAGACGCGATGACGGCCAATTTATTCTTACAGGTTCTGCGGTGCCTCCTAAACAAAACAGGGACGAGATGAGACACAGCGGCACAGGCCGTTTTTCATGGCTTATGATGCGCCCTATGACACTTTGGGAATCGCACGACTCCAACGGAGCCGTCAGTATGGCCGATCTGTTCACACAAGGGAATACCGAGCCGGTCAGAGGCATTAATGATTTGAAGCTGGAGGACATTGCTTTCCTAACGTGTCGCGGCGGTTGGCCACGAGCCGTGGACAAGGGGCGCGAAAAATCAGCTCTGCGCCATGCCATAAATTATTACGAGGCCATAGTCCGGACAGATTTGTCTCGTGTCGACGATGTGGAACGGGATCCGCAAAGAGTCCGCAGAGTGATGCGTTCATACGCAAGGCATCAGGGCACCCAGGCCAGCATAGCGACTATCATGGAAGACGTGGCACTCAACGATTCGTCCGAAATCAGCGACAAGACCATCTATTCCTATATAAATGCTCTTAAAAGCATCTTTGTGATTGAGGATATGCCGGCATGGAGTCCTAATCTGCGAAGCAAATCTGCCATAAGGACACTCGACACACGATACTATGTCGATCCGTCGGTGGCTTGTGCCGCGCTTGGCCTTGGACCGAATGACTTGATCAATGACCTGAACACATTCGGACTTTTGTTCGAGACCTTGTGCGTTAGGGATCTGAGGGTGTATGCACAGTCTCTTGATGGCTCGGTGTTTCACTTCAGGGATAAAACAGGATTGGAATGTGATGCTGTCGTCCATCTACGAAACGGGGATTTCGGCCTGATTGAAATCAAACTCGGAGGAGACAGGCTAATCGAGGAAGGTGCCAAAAATCTGTTGACGTTAAAGGATCGCATTGATACAACCCGCATGAAGGCCCCCTCGTTCACTATGATTCTTACGGCCGTGGGCGACTATGCCTATACACGCACGGACGGGGTGATTGTCGTGCCTATCGGATGCCTGAAACCATAGTAAACTATCCTTATCCGCGCTGAGAAACAAAAATGCCTCAAGTAATCACTATTCACTCATCACTAATCACAACCCTGTTGATAACTTTTTGGAGAAAATAAAGTCTTTTTTGTGTTTTCAGTTGTAAATAATTTACAAAAAATAACTAACTTTACACCCAAATTTCCAATTAGGGAGCCGGAGCGAAAATGGAAAAGGAGATCTATCACATACCTGCACTGCTGACAGAAAGTATTGACGCATTAAACATCAATGCTTGTGGCAGTTATGTGGATGCTACATTTGGCGGCGGCGGTCATTCGCGCGCCATTCTCCAAAGACTCGGCCCCGCGGGACACCTTTACGGTTTCGACCGCGACATCGACGCCCTGCAAAACGCTCCCGACGATTCCCGGTTTACATTTGTACACTCCGACTACCGGTTCATCCCCAATTTCCTGCACTATTACGGCTGCGACAAGGTGGACGGCATCCTTGCCGACCTGGGCGTGTCGTTCCATCACTTCGACAGCGGCGAACGCGGCTTCTCGTTCCGCGAGGACGCCCCGCTGGACATGCGCATGAATCAGAAAGGGGAGAGGACCGCCGCCCGGATCATTGCCGATGCCTCGCCCGAGAAGCTGGAGAGCATCTTCCGCGCATACACCGACCTGAAACGGCCCCGCCTTCTTGTCAACGCCATAGTGAAGGCGCGCTCCGTCTCCCCCATCCTGACCACGGCACAGCTGACCGACGCCCTGACTCCGGCCCTCAACCCCAAGAACCTGAAGAAAGACCTGGCGCAGGCATTCCAGGCACTGCGCATCGAGACCAACGACGAACTGCACTCGCTGCAACGGCTGTTGCTCAACTCCCTGTCGGTGCTCAAACCCGGCGGCCGCTTCGCCATCATCACCTATCACAGCATAGAGGACAGGATGGTCAAGAACTTTTTCCGTTCCGGCAATCTGGAGGGGAAGGTGGAGCAGGACTTCTACGGCCGCGTGCTGACGCCCTGGAAACAGATAACACGCAACCCTGTGGTGCCGTCCGCGGAGGAGATTGAACGCAATCCCCGCTCCCGCTCGGCCAAGCTCCGGGTGGCCGAACTGATTGACGACAATAACTGAACCAATAACTCCTCGATTTAATGTCATTATTTTCCAAGAAGAAAGACAAGAAGCTGAATAAGACGCCCAACGGCAAGAAAAAGACACCGGGCTGGGTGGCCGAGTTGCGTTACGGACAGTCGATCTCGATCGAATTTTTCCGTGCCAACGCATGGCTCATAATGGTAATCGTAGTGGTGGTGATAGCCCTGATGGGCCTCCGCTACAAGACCCGTACGCGCATGGAGGAAATCAAGCAGCTTACCTCCGAACTGCAATTGGCTGAAAGCACCATGCTCGATGAAAAATCGAAATATATGACACTGGTGCGCGAAACCGAAATGAAAAAGATGGTACAGCAGCGCGGCCTTCCTTTGGAATTCCAGGAACAGCCTCCCTATATCCTATCCGGCAGCAAATGAATATTTACAATCAACATGACAATTGACAGGATTTAGCTATGGCCAAAAGCTCGAAACGCAATAACAAGAAACATATACTCGGTCGCTATGCGTTCATAGTGATCGCATGCGTTGTGGTGGGTCTGGGAATACTTTTCAAGCTATTCGAGACCACCGTAGTTGAGGCTTCGGCATGGAATGCGCGCAGCAAGGCCATCTTCTCCAAGATAGACACCATCGCTCCGGAGCGCGGCAACCTTCTGTCGGACAACCACAACATTCTGGCGTGCAATCTGCGAGTGTACGACATACTTCTTGACCTGCGTCACAGCAAGATTCAGAAGATGATGCATATCGACATGGATTCGGTATATGCATTGGCCGATTCCCTCGACAAATATTATCCGCGACGCAAGGACCAGACGAACCCGGATTCGTTGGCCAAATATTCATGGCGTACCAAACTGAAACGGGAATTCGAAAAGGACCCCGAGAAACGCACACGCGCCCTGCGAATGGTCAAGAACGGCTCTCTGCAGGACTACGAAAGGGTAAAATATTTCCCGTTTATAGCAAAATGGTACAAAACCAGCAATACTCCCCTCTATAAGACACCTCGCTACAAGCGCACGTATCCCTACGGCAAGATGGCCTACCGCAGCATCGGCCGGGTGAATCAGAACGCCCAGACACGCCAGACGCACGGATACTCCGGTCTGGAGCGCGACCTCGACTCGTTGCTGTACGGCAAACCCGGCCTGGCCAAGAAAGTGGCCATGACATCGGGCATCGGCAACTGGACCACTACCCCACCCCGCCGCGGCTACGACATCTGCACCACCATCAACATCGACCTTCAGGACATGCTGGAGGAGGAGCTGCACAAGATATGCGAGGAAGCCAACGCTGTATGGGGCACCGCCATACTGATGGAGGTCAAGACAGGGGAGATAAAGGCCATCTCAAACATCGAGAAACTGGACGACGGCACCTATGGCGAGGCCCTGAACCGCGCCGTGCAGGCCTACGAGCCCGGCTCGGTTATGAAGCCCATATCGCTTATGATCGCCTTTGAGGACGGTCTTGTAAAGAACGTCACCGACATGGTGGACTGCTCCCCCTTCATGCGCACCAACGACCCCCACGGCTCGGGTCCCAAGACCATGAAGCAGGTGATAGAGCAGTCATCCAACACCGGCATAGCCCGAGTGATATTCCGGGGCTATGCCAAGAATCCCGAGAAATGGTACGACCGGATGGCCGGCCTGGGCTTCTTCGAGCCGATTCGCTCGGGCATCTACGGCGAGTGCACGCCGCGAATCCGCCGCCTGATAGACCATGACTCGCGCGGCAACAACATCACCATGACGGCCCGTCACCTCGACCTGGCCCGCCAGGCATACGGCTACAACACGGAGCTGCCACCCCTGTTCACGCTGTCGGTGTACAACGCCATAGCCAACGACGGCAAGTACGTGCGCCCGCACCTGGTGCGCAGCCTGATAGACGAGAACGGCCGCGATTCCATCCTGCCCATACAGTACATCCGTCCGCAGATATGCAGTCCGGAGACGGCGGCCAAGGTGCGCGAGTGCATCCGCGAGGTGGTGTGGGGCGAGCATGGCACGGCACGCGCCGTGCGCGACGACCGCGTGGAGATAGCCGGCAAGACAGGCACCGCTTTCCCGGTAGAAAACGGACAATATAACCGCGCCCAGCGCCGTTACGCATTCGCCGGGTTCTTCCCTTACGAAAACCCGCAATACAGCTGCATGGCCCTGGTGCTGGCCGGCGGCGGAAACTCCGCCAACCGCACCTCGGGACAGGTGGTGAAGAACATGGCCATCAAGATGTATAGCCGCGGCATGCTGCACAATGCCTCCGACTACGCCATCGAGAAACGGCAGTCCAAGCCGGTGATCGCAGCTTCGTCGCACGACAACACGAGCCGTATCGCCAACATGACGGGGGCTCGCTCGGTGCGCCGTCTCAAGGCAAATGACGTATCCGACATGGGCAGAATGCCCAACCTTATAGGATATGACGCGGCTTCGGCCATACGAATTATGGAACAGCGCGGCATCAACGTACGCATCAGCGGCACGGGGTATGTCCGCTCGCAGTCCATACCCGTCGACACCCCTCTCAGACGGGGACAGACACTGGTGCTCAGACTTAAGATTTAGGCATGAAGTATGAGTGACGAGTGACGAGGTAATAATAGATAAGATATTTAGACAATATAAGATATGACTATGAAACTGTCACGCCTGCTGCAGGATATAGACACACTGCAGATCATTGGCGATCCGGAACGAAATATCGAAAGTCTGCAAAGCGACTCGCGCCTTGTGGAAAAGAACGGCATGTTCGTGGCCGTGCACGGCACCACCACCGATGGACACAAATACATTCCGATGGTGGCTTCCACCCATGTGGGAGCCATAGTGTGCGAGGAACTCCCCTCGCAGATCGTGAACGGCATAACCTACATCCAGGTGGCCGATACGGCGGAGGCCTTAGGCAAACTTGCCTCGGCATGGTACGGACACCCCAGTTCTAAGCTGAAACTGGTAGGAGTGACCGGCACCAACGGCAAGACCACCACGGCTACCCTGCTCTATGAGATGGCGCGCCTGGAGGGTTACAAGGCCGGACTTCTCTCCACAGTGTGCAACTATGTGGACGGACGCGCCGTGCCCGCCACACACACCACGCCCGACCCGCTGCCGCTGAACCAGCTCCTGGCCGAGATGGTGGAGGCCGGCTGCGACTACGCCTTCATGGAGGTTTCGAGCCACGCAGCACATCAGAAACGTATCGCCGGCCTGAAGTTCAAGGGGGGCATCTTCTCCAACCTGACACGCGATCACCTGGACTATCACGGCACGGTCGAGAACTACCGCGACGCCAAGAAGATGTTCTTCGACTCGCTGCCCGCCGACGCATTCGCGCTCGTGAACGCCGACGACAAGTCGGGCCTCTATATGACGCAGAACACCAAGGCGAAGGTCTACACCTATTCGCTGCGCACAGACGCCGATTTCCGCACCAAGGTTATCGAGACGCGCCTTGACGGCACTTTGCTGTCGTTCAACGGCCACGAGGTAGAGGTGAACTTCACCGGTCGCTTCAACGCCTACAACCTGACGGCCGTGTTCGGCGGCTCCATACTGACCGGTTTCCCCGAGGAGGAGGTATTGGTGAACATGAGCCGGCTCGTGCCCGTGGCCGGACGTTTCCAGACGTTCCGCAGCGCCGACGGACAGGTTACGGCCATCGTGGACTATGCCCACACGCCCGACGCGCTGGTGAACGTGCTTGACACCATCCGCGAGATAGTGGGTCCCGACGGCATCGTCACCACCGTGGTGGGCGCCGGCGGCAACCGCGACCACGGCAAGCGCCCCATGATGGCGCGTGAGGCCGCATGCCGCTCCGACCGCCTCATCCTGACCAGCGACAACCCCCGCGACGAAAATCCCGAGGACATCATCAACGACATGAAGAAGGGCCTGATGCCCCAGGAACTGCGCCATACACTCTGCATCACCGACCGCCGCGAGGCCATCCGCACCGCTCTGCAGACTGCCGATCCCGGAAGCGTGGTGCTCATAGCCGGCAAGGGCCACGAGCCCTACCAGGAGGTGAAAGGCGTGCGCCATCACTTCGACGACCGCGAGGAGGTACAGAACGCTTTCAACGAAATGAAGTAAACAGGAATTGAAATAGAAGTAAACAGGAGTTGAAATAACAGCTGAGAATCATGATTTACTGGTTGTTGCAGCAATTCAGCGACTTCGACTTTCCGGGTCGCAACCTGATGGGGTACATCACCTTCCGCGCGGGCGTATCGTTCGCGCTGGCCCTGCTGGTGGCCCTGGTGTTCGGCCATGCCATAATCCGCCGCCTGCGCATGATGCAGATAGGGGAGGACGTGCGCAATCTTGGCCTGGAGGGACAGGTGCAGAAGAAAGGGACGCCCACCATGGGAGGCATCATCATAATCCTCTCGACACTTGTGCCTTGTCTGCTGATGGGCAATCTCGGGAACATATACCTGATACTGATGATTGTCGCCACGTTGTGGATGGGCAGCATCGGATTCCTGGACGACTACCGCAAGTTCAAGTTCCACAACAAGGACGGCCTGAAAGGGCAATATAAGGTGATAGGGCAGGTGGGCCTCGGTCTGCTGGTAGGCGTCACGATGTGGCTGTCGCCGCAGATAGTGATGAGCGAGAACTTCGAGACCCACGCATCCGTCAACACCGAGAATATCGAGAACGTAGACGCGGCCCAGACTCCTGAAGCCGAGACCGTTTCCACCAAGGTGATAGTCAGCAAGGAACAGATCAAGTCGCCGCAGACCACCATTCCGTTCGTGAAGAACAACAACTTCAACTACGAGTGGCTCACGTCGTGGGTCAAGGACAAAGAGGCGGCCAAGACATTAGGCTGGCTGGTGTTCGTTCTCGTGGTGATAGTAGTAGTGACGGCGGTATCCAACGGCGCGAATCTGACCGACGGCGTCGACGGTCTGTGTGCCGGCACCTCGGCAATAATCGGCGTGGCTTTGCTGATCATGGCCTACCTCGGAGGTAACGTGATATACTCCAGCTATCTGAACATCATGTACATACCCGGCTCGGAGGAGCTTGTGGTGTTTGCCGGCGCGTTCATCGGAGCCTTAGTGGGCTTCCTGTGGTACAACACATTCCCGGCACAGGTGTTCATGGGCGACACCGGCTCGCTCACATTGGGCGGTATCATAGCCGTGTTCGCCATCCTGATACGTAAGGAGCTGCTGATTCCGTTGCTGTGCCTCGTGTTCTTCCTCGAGGACCTGTCGGTGCTGATGCAGGTTTCCTATTTTAAATTCACCAAGAAGAAATATGGCGAGGGACGCCGCATCTTCAAGATGACGCCGCTGCACCATCATTTCCAGAAAGAGGCGCAGCCCGGGGCCTTGGTGCTCTGGAACAAGCCGGCCATGCCCATGCACGAATCCAAGATCGTGACCCGGTTCTGGATTGTGAGCATACTGCTTGCGGCCCTCACTTTCGTAACACTGAAAATCAGATAATCAAGACTTTAGGAACACACAGGTCAGATAATCAAGACTTTAGAAAGATATAGCAAGATATGGCAAAGGAATTCATGGTAGTGCTCGGAGGCGGGGAGAGCGGCGTAGGCGCCGCCGTCCTGGGCAAAGTTAAGGGTTATGACGTCCTGGTGTCGGATTCCGGCATCATAGGCGACGAACATCGCCGTATTCTTGACGACGAACATATCGAATACGAGGAGGGCGGCCACTCAGTCGACCGCATCCTTACCGCATCGTTGGTGATCAAGAGCCCGGGTATTCCCCCCACGGCTCCGCTGGTGCAGGCGTTGGCCGAAAAGGGGACACCCATACTGAGCGAGATAGAGTTCGCCGGCCGCTACACCGACGCCAAGATGGTGTGCATCACCGGCTCCAACGGCAAGACCACCACTACCCTGCTCACATATCACATTCTGCGTCAGGCGGGCATGAACGTCGGACTGGCCGGCAACGTGGGCAAGAGCCTGGCACTGCAGGTGGCCCGCGAGCACCACGACGTGTACGTAATCGAACTCAGCTCGTTCCAGCTGGAGAACATGTACGATTTCAAGGCCGACGTGGCCGTGATAATGAACATCACCCCCGACCACATGGACCGCTACGACCATAAGATGGAGAACTACGTGGCCGCCAAGTTCCGCATCCTGCAGAACCAGACCAAAGAGGATTTCTTCATCTACTGGCAGGACGATCCCGTAGTGACCGCGCAGATAGCGCAGGTGCAGTCCGAGGCGCGCCGCCTCCCCTTCGGCGAGATGCGCGAGCAGGACACCGCCGCCTGGGTGGACGACAACAACATAGTGCACTATCACACCCCGATGGATGTGTTCGAGATTCCGCGCGACCGTCTGTCGCTACCGGGTCTGCACAACCTGTACAATTCCATGGCCGCCGGTCTGAGCGCCTCGCTGCTAAGCGTGAAGAACGAGAGCATCATCAAGTCGCTCAGCGATTTCGAGGCCGTGGAACATCGTCTTGAATACGTTGACACCATCGACGACGTGATATACATCAACGACTCGAAGGCCACCAATGTCAACTCCACCTGGTACGCACTGGAAAGCATGACGCGTCCCACGGTGCTGATCCTCGGCGGCAAGGACAAGGGCAACGACTACACTGAGATCGAGGAGCTTGTGAAGCAGAAAGTCAAGGCTATAGTGTGCATGGGCAAGGACAACCGGAAGCTGATGGACTTCTTCGGTGGCAAGGTGTCTGAGATAGCCGACACACACTCGCTGCAGGAGGCCGTGGAGGCATGCCGTGGTTTCGCCGAGGCGGGCGATACCGTGCTTCTCTCCCCTTGCTGCGCCAGCTTCGACCTGTTCACCAGCTACGAGAACCGGGGCGACCTGTTCAAGGAGGCCGTACGCAACCTTAAGAAATAAACACTTAATCCAGACATAAACCAGCATTGATACATGGCAAGTCCTCTCTATGACTCGATAGAAATCCGCGAGACTGTGGACGGCGAGGCGGTGACCGGCGCAGGCCAGCGTTCCGCCCAGAACGACTCCCATGCCGCAGCAGCATCCGTATCCGAAACCATGGCCGCACCCAAGACCAAGATAATGGCCAAGGTGCGCCGCGCCGACCCCTACATCTGGGGCATCTACCTGATGCTGTTGCTTATCAGCGTGGTGGAACTGTTCTCGGCCAGCAGCTCGGAGGTAACGGCCGGCAATGTATATTCTCCGCTGATACGTCACGGCGTGTTCCTGGCATTGGGTCTGGGCCTGGTTCTGTGGATACAGCGCATTCCATACGTGATAATAAGCAAACTGTCATGGGTATTCGCCGTGTTCTCGCTGGTATTGCTTATTCTGTCGGCGGTGGTGGGAGTTGAATACAACGGTGCGCAACGAGCCCTGCGACTGGCAGGAATGACCATACAGCCGGCCGAGATTTCCAAGCTGGCCGTAGTGTGCCTGTTGGCCACCATCCTGGGCAAGAACCAGCGTCCCGGCGGCGTATCCAACCGGGCTGTCATCACGTCGGCCATCGTGGTGGTGGCCTTCAGCGCCGCGATGGTCACCAACGGCATGACCAACATGCTGCTGGTGATGTGCGTCAGCATGGCGCTCATGCTGACCGGAGGTATCCAGGGACGCAAGATGGTGTATGTCATCGCGGCATACGCCGTGGGCGGCATGGTGCTCTATGCAGCCAAACAGATAAGCAAGCCGCAGGAATCGGAATTCGACCGTCTCAAGACCGAACAGACCATGCTGGCTCAGGCCGGCGGCAATGTCGGTGCCGTGGCGACCGTGGGTGCCGAAGAATCTCAGCGTGGAAAGATAGACCGTGGCGTGACCCGTCAGAACCGTCTGACCAACTTCATCAAGGGCGTGCATCCCGACGACCCGATGACCGATGAAAACCGTCAGGTAATGCTGGCACGCTTCGCCCAGGCCAACGGCGGTCTGGTAGGCCAGGGACCGGGCAACTCGCGCGAAAGCGCACGTCTGCCACTCGCTTTCTCCGACTATATCTATTCCATCATCGTAGAGGATACGGGCTTCGTGGGCGGCGCATTGGTGCTGCTGCTGTTCCTGCTGATGCTGGCACGAGCCGGACGCATCGCCTTCCGCTGCGTCAGGGCCCTCCCTGCCTTCATGATATTGGGCTGCGCCATGCTCATCGTGCTGCAGGCGCTGGTGCACATGGCCATCGTGACGGGAATCGTGCCCGTTTCGGGCCAGCCCCTCCCCTTCATCTCCAAAGGCGGAACCTCGGTACTGGTGATGTCAATGGCCATCGGAATCATGCTTTCCGTGAGCCGTTTCGCGGCGTTCAACACCGACGGCAAGGCCATCAAGGCCGAACTCAACGCACTCCCCCCGGAAATGCAGGCCGAAAACTTTTCAAAATCATAACGACTCTCCCCTATTTCAATTGCTTCTCTCCTACCGAAACAGACATTTAAACGTGATTACATCCATATCATAAAATGGCTACCCATAAACCCAGGATATTGATATCGGGAGGCGGCACGGGAGGACACATCTTCCCTGCCCTCTCCATCGCCAACGCGCTGCGCAGGCGTCTTGACGCCGACATCCTCTTTGTCGGCGCCGACAACCGAATGGAAATGGAACGTGTTCCGGCAGCCGGCTACCACATAAAGGGACTTCCCGTTGCGGGATTCGACCGCAAGCACCTGCTGCGCAACATAGGCGTCCTCCTCAAGCTGCGCAAGTCTCTGAACATGGCGCGCCGAATCGTAAAGGATTTCCAGCCCGAAATAGCCATAGGCGTGGGCGGTTACTGCTCCGGCCCGACGCTGAAGGCCGCACAGAAAGCGGGCATCCCTACCCTGCTGCAGGAACAGAACTCGTACGCCGGTGTAACCAACAAGCTGTTGGCCGCCAAAGCCGACGCCATCTGCGTGGCATACCCCGACATGGAACGCTTCTTCCCTGCCGACAAGATTGTGATGACGGGCAATCCCGTCCGCCGCGACCTGCTGGAGAAGGCTCCGGACCGTGCCAAAGCCCTGGAAAGCTTCGGACTTCATGCCGACGCTCCTACCCTGCTGGTTATCGGCGGCAGCCTCGGCGCTCGCACCCTTAACGAAAGCATGGAGGCCGGCATACGCAAGCTGGCCGAGAACGGCATACAAGTGATATGGCAGACGGGCAAGAACTTCGGCGACCGCGGTCCCGAGGCCGTAAAGGGCCTTAAGGGCATCGTCGTGACCAAATTCATCACCGACATGGCCTCGGCATACGCTGCAGCCGACTTAGTGGTGTCGCGCGCCGGCGCCGGCTCAATCTCCGAGATAGAGCTGTTGGCCAAGCCGTGCATACTTGTCCCCTCGCCCAACGTGGCCGAGGACCATCAGACCAAGAACGCCCGGGCACTCGCCGACCACGACGCCGCGATACTCATTCCCGACGACCGGGCGCGCGAATCGCTGGTGGACACGGCCATCGAGACCATACGTAATCCTAAGAAATTAGCCGAAATGTCGGCCAACGTGGCGAAACTCGCCCTGACCGAGTCCGACGACAAGATTGTGGACGAGGTCATAAAAATTCTGAACCGCAAGTAAGCATCGTTAGTTAGAAGAATCTTACTGAATCAATGGAGAAAAAACTATATTTCGTGGGGGCCGGGGGTATCGGCATGGCCAACCTTGTGCGCTATTACTTAGCACATGGCGCCGCCGTGGCCGGATACGACCGCGCTCCCTCCGAACTGACGGCCGCGCTGGAAAAGGAAGGGCTGCAGTTCTCCGACCTTGACGACCGCAACGCCATCCCGGAACCCTTCCGCAATCCGGACGACACTCTTGTGGTCTACACTCCGGCCATACCGGAAGACAACGACATACTGAGATATTTCCGCGAGAACGGCTTCCGCGTCATCAAGCGCGCCGCTCTGTTGGGCCGCATCACGGAGCATACCGACGGCATCTGCGTGGCCGGCTCGCACGGCAAGACCACCACGTCGTCGATGATAGCCAACATACTGCGCGGCACCGAGGCCGGTTGCACCGCGTTCCTCGGAGGCATACTGCGCAACACAGGCTCCAACCTGGTGCTGAACGAGAAATCGCGCTATTCCGTCATCGAAGCCGACGAATACGACCGCTCGTTCCATCAGCTGCATCCGTGGCTGGCCGTGGTGACGAGCACCGACCCCGACCATCTGGACATCTACGGCGACGAGGAGCACTATCTGGAGGCTTTCTCCATCTTTACGTCGCTGATACGTCCCGGAGGGCATCTGTTAGTACACACGGGGCTTAAATTCAAGCCTGCGCCGGGTCCTGACGTGACCGTGGCCACATACAGCGGCGGCAGCGAGGGAGACTGGCACGCCGAGGACATAACATACGGCGACGGCACCATCACGTTCACTCTGGTCGGTCCCGACGGGCTGCGTATCGAACGCCTCAGCCCCGGAGTGCCCGTTGACATCAACATCGACAACGCCGTGGCCGCCGCGGCAGCCGCAATCACGGCCGGAGCCACCGCTGAACAGGTGCGCGAGGGACTCGCTTCGTTCCGTGGCGCGAAACGCCGCTTCGAGATATGGCGCGACGGCAGGGACGGCGGCACGGTGCTGATTGACGATTACGCCCACTCGCCCAACGAGATACGCGCCAGCATCCGCTCAGTGCGCAAGCTATTCCCGAACAAGGACCTGACCGTAATATTCCAGCCGCACCTCTACACCCGCACCCGCGACTTCGCCCCTGATTTCGCCGACGCCCTGTCGGAATGCGACCACCTGGTGATGCCCGAGATATATCCGGCGCGCGAGCTTCCCATACCCGGAATCTCGTCGCACACCATCCTTGATGCCGTGAAAGGACCGCAAAAAACTTATTGTGAGCGAAAAGATTTGCTGAATCTGATAAAAAATAGTAATTTTGACGTTCTAATGACTCTGGGAGCCGCTGACATCGACAGGCTGCTTCCCGAGATTTCGCATATCCTGGAAAAGAAAAACAAAGCCGAGGCCTGATGAAAAAGGGGACAGCGATACTGAAGTGGGTGTGCCTTGTCACATTGATGGCGTATGTGACATGGGCCACCGTGTGGGCTCACAACGAGGCCGCGCACCACATTTGCCGCGACATCGCGGTGGATGTGGAATCGCCTGCCCCCATCGATTCGCTGATACGCCGGGGTGTGGCCATGGAGCTTAGGGATTATCCCGGTAAAATCGTGGGAGTGCCAATCAATCAGGTAGATACCCGCAAGATAGAGAAATACCTGGGATCGCTCAACACGTTCGAGTCGGTAAACTGCATGGTGTCGGCAGGTGGCACGCTGAACATCCGCGTCACGCCCATGATACCGGTGATGCGCGTGTTCTTAGGCAATAATTCGTACTACATCAACAAGGACGGGAAGCACATAGCCTCCAACGCGGAGTTCTATCGCGACGTGCCGGTAGTGACCGGACGGTTCACCCACGACTTCCAGCCCGTGGACGTTCTGCCGCTGGTGCGCTTCATAGAGCGCGACAGGACCATGCACGACCTGACCGCCATGATCGAGGCCCGCGACGCACGCAACCTTATCGTTGTGCCCAAGATAACAGGGCACGTGGTGAACTTCGGCGACACGTCGCGGCTGGAACAGAAACGCGACGCCCTGAAACTGTTCTACACCAAGGTCATGCCTCACAAAGGATGGGAGGAATACGACACGATATCGGTAAAATTCCGCAACCAGATAGTAGCCACCCGACGCGACAAGACACGTCTGAACGTATCGGAGGAGCCGGTGGAGGAGATTGACCTGGAAGAGGGCACTCTTCCCGATATTAACGAAACGGCAGGAGGAAACACCGGAAATACGGTAGCCGACAATGCCCCCAACAAGAAAGTACAGTCCCAAAATTAAAGTACAGTCTCAACATGAGTAACGAAAGATATGTCGCTGCAGTTGAAGTCAGCAGTTCCAAGATAGTGGCCGTCGTTGGCAAGATCAACGACGAGGGTCAGTTCGAGGTCATAGCCTCGGACCATGAGCGTGGGGTGGAGAGCGTGCGCTACGGCATAGTCCAGAATCTGGAAGAGACGGCTGTACGCATAGACCGGATACTCCAGCGGCTGGAGCGCAAGCCTGCCATCGCGCCGCATACCATCACGGGCGTGTTCGTGGGTCTGTCGGGACGCTCGCTACGCTCCATCTCCACTACCGTATCGCTCACTCTGCCCAACGACACCGAGATAACCCAGGCCATTCTGGACCAGCTCAACACGCAGGCGCGCCAGACGGACATAGACTCATCGCTGACTGTAGTGGACGCCATACCGCGCACATACACCATAGGCAAATACGAGACCACATCGCCCCGCGGAATGGTAGGCTCGGACATCACCGCCACTTTCGACCTGATAGTGTGCCGCCCCGAAATACAGCGCAACCTGACGCGCACCCTGACCGAAAAGGTGAAAGTGGACGTCAAGGGCTTCCTGGTCACCGCTCTGTCGGCCGCTTCAGTAACGCTGTCGCAGGAGGAGAAGCGCCAGGGATGCATGCTCGTGGACATGGGGGCAGAGACCACCACGGTGACTATCTATAAGAAGGGATCCCTGGCATATTTCGCCACGCTGCCTATGGGAGGCCGTAACATAACACGCGACATAACCAGCCTCAACGTACTGGAAGAGAAGGCCGAGGACATCAAGACCACATCCGGCAACGCCATAGCCAGCGAGACGCAGTCATCGATGAACATCGGCGGTCTCAAGATGTCGGAGGTGCAGTCCATCATAGTGGCCCGCGCCGAGGAAATCGTGGCCAACATAATCGAGCAGATATCCTACGCCGGGCTGAAGGAGGCGGACCTGCCGGGCGGCATCGTGTGCATCGGCGGCGGTTCGCGTCTGAACGGCATCATGGACCTGCTGGCACAGAAAACCGGCCTGAACGTGCGTCGCGGCCAACTGCCCGCATACATATCCATCTCCGATACCCGCGCCCAGCAGGTGGACACCCTGCAGGCCATCTCGCTGCTTTATATAGGCGCCACCAATTCCACCGACTCCTGTCTGGAAATCCTGCCACAGGACGAGCTCCCCGCTACCGGAGTGGCGAATACCCCCGAACCAGAGCCCGTGAAGAAACCCAAGGCCAGACCCAAGAAGCGCGGCTGGCTATCGAACATCACCGGAAGACTCTCCGACATGTTCGCCGGCGACAGCGAGGACGATTCCGACCTTATTGACGAATAAACACACCACATCCCTCAATATATGGACCCTAATTTCAACATGGACATAAACGACACCTCAAGCTTCAAGGACGAGGACGTGACCAACGACATCATCAAGGTGATAGGTGTAGGAGGTGGCGGCGGCAACGCCGTGAACTATATGTACAAGCAGCAGATACCGCATATACAGTTTGTGGTGTGCAACACCGACAAGCAGGCCCTGGACCGCTCTGAGGTGCCGAAGCACGTGCTGTTGGGCTACGACATCACCAAGGGACTCGGTGCCGGAAACGTACCGGAGGTGGGCCGTAAATGCGCAGAATCGAGCGAGGAGGAGATCCGCGCCCTGTTCGACGACAAGACCGAGATGGTGTTTATCACTGCCACCATGGGCGGCGGCACAGGGACAGGCGCGGCTCCGGTCGTGGCCCGGATAGCCAAGGACTGCGGAATGCTGACAATCGGCATCGTCACCGTGCCTTTCTACTTCGAAGGCGAGAAAAAGATCCTCAAGGCCCTGGAAGGAGCCAAGGAGCTTAAGAAGCATGTCGACGCCCTCCTGGTGATCAACAACGAGAACCTGATAGAGCTCTATAAGGACTGGAACTTCTTCAACGCCTTCCACAAGGCCGACGACACGCTGGCCAACGCCGCGAGATCCATATCCGAGATCATCTCCGACTCCCTCTACATCAACGTCGACTTCCAGGACGTGAAGACCACGCTGAAGGATTCCGGCTCGGCCATCATCGCCACTGCCGAAGGGGAGGGGGAACACCGCATCACGCAGGCCATCAACGCCGCGCTGCACTCGCCGCTGCTCAAGGACCACGACATCAACACCTCGAAGCGCCTGATGCTCAAATTCATGTGCAACAAAGACAGCGACAACCCCATACGCGCCGAGGAAATTAATGAAATAACCAGCTTCACCTCGAAGCTTTCGGGCATAGACGTGAAGTGGGGCATAGGCCACGATCCCTCCCTGGGCGACAAGGTGAAGATCACCGTGCTGGCGTCCGGTTTCGATGTCACCATCGCCGAAGGCGACGACACCAAGAAGACCATCGTGCTCAAGAACGAGCCGGAGGACAAGAACGAACTCACCCAGAAGCAGAAGGAACAGGAAAACGAGATAGCCAAGGTGTACGGCATGGACAAGGTGAAACAGCAGCAGCAGCTGGCTGCCAAAATGAAGTATGCCGTGCTTACGCCCTCGCAGTTCGATGATCATGAGGTCATCGCTCTGCTGGAACGCACCCCGATACATAAGAGGTCGCCGCGTTTCAACGAGGAACTGGCCGCTCATACCGGCAAACCGCAGGCCAAGGCCAAACCGGAAGACGGCGACCAGACATGCTCGATTCTGTTCGGATAATAGACAACGACAATATCAATCATTTTAACAATACATAACTTTAGATTATGCCGGGATCGCGTCCCGGCACCCTGATATGGAAAATACCTTTTCAATGGTGGCCAAGACCTTCAAGGGACTGGAGCCGGTATTGCGCGACGAATTGCTGAGCCTCGGGGCCGAAAACGTAGAGATGGGCACCCGTATGGTAAGCTTCGAGGGAGACCTGGAACTGATGTATCGCGCCAACCTGTGCCTGCGCACAGCCCTGCGAATCCTCAAGCCCATTGAGAAATTCACCGCAAACGATCCAGACGAACTCTACGACATAGTGCGAGACATAGCCTGGGAAAAATATATGACTCCCCAGACCACGTTCGCCATCGACACGACCGTGAACAGCGAGGACTTCAACCACAGCCGCTTCGTGACCTATCGCGTCAAGGACGGCATCGTCGACCATTTCCGCGACCTGCAGGGAGAGCGGCCCTCCATCCGCGTGACGGGATACGACCTGCTGTTCAACGTACACATCGACGGCGACCGCGTCACCATCAGCCTCGATTCCAGCGGCGAACCCCTGTCCAAGCGCGGATACCGCGAGGAACAGACCGAGGCGCCCATCAACGAGGTATTGGCCGCCGGAATAATCATGACTACCGGCTGGCGCGGTGAATCCGATTTCGCCGACCCGATGTGCGGCTCCGGTACTTTCCTGATCGAGGCCGCCTTGATTGCCGCCAACATCAATCCCGGCATCTACCGCAAGGGATTCGCATTCGAGAAATGGCCCGATTTCGACGCCGACCTGTTCGAGAACCTATATAACGATGACTCGGCCGAGCGCCCGTTCGATTTCAAGATCATGGGCGGCGACATCGACCCGGAAGCCGTGGCTATCGCCCGTAAGAACATCAAGAACGCCCAGGTGGACGATATGGTGACGGTGGAGCTCAAGGCCATGGCCGACTGGACAGACAATCCCGAAGAGGGATGTCTGGTGATGAATCCCCCATACAACCACCGTCTGAAGCAGGAGGACATGACCGAAATGTTCCGCGGCATCGGCAACAACCTGAAACGCAACTTCTCGGGCTGGAACGCCTGGATCATAGGTCCGGACACCGAGGACTTCGACAATATCGGACTGAAACCGTCGCTTAAGATACCCTTGTTGAACGGCTCGCTTGAATGCTCTCTGCGAGAGTATGTGCTGTTTAACGGCCGATACAATGACTTCCGCGCCGACGGTGGCACGGTCAAGGGATTTGACGAGGATTTCCGACGCGACCGAGAGCCGAAAAAGATGCGCCGGGTCACCGACGACGAATGGCGCGCCGAGTCGCGCAAGTTCGGCGACCACAAACAGGGACGCAAGCCTGCCGGCGACAAGAAACCGTTCCGCAAGGACAACGACCGTAAACCCTACACCCGCGACGACCGTGACGACCGTAAGCCGTTCAACCGTGACGATAGAGGAGACCGCAAACCCTTCAACCGTGACGATCGTGGCGATCGCAAGCCCTTCAACCGTGACGATCGTGGCGACCGCAAGCCCTTCAACCGTGACGATAGAGGAGAACGTAAGCCGTTCAAACGCGACGACCGTGGCGACCGCAAGCCGTTCAACCGTGGTTCCAAACCGGCCTTTGAGGTAACCGGCCCGGGTCCTCGCATCAGCGCGGACAAGTCGCAGGTGGTAAATCCTGTATATTTCCGCAGTCGCAAAAACAAAAATACCGACGACGACAACGATTGATCTGAAGTATGGGAATATGCGTGCCGTCGCCCGTTGACTGGAACCTGACGCCCTTCGTTTTTCTGCTGATAAACGTCGGGCTGCTTGGGCTGTGCGAGTTGGTGCTGCTGTCTTTGTCCAAAACGTTTTCAGTCGTAAAGGGCAAGGTAGGTATCCTTGCGCTTCTGTTCCTGCTCACTGCCGTTTCGTTCCCCTGGGGGACGCCCGGAGTGCTGACCACATCCCTGATCCTGGCGCTGGCCATGCTGTTGTGCCTGTGCATCCTGTTCAGCGCCTACAGATCGAACAACGCGGCCCGTCAGTTATTTCTGATGGCCACCATCCTGTCCCTCGGTTCGATGGCGCAGTATAGTTTCCTGATAATGAGCATCCCACTGCTCATAGTGGCGGTGATGTTCAAATGTCTGCGTCTCCGGGAGGTCATAGCTTTCGTGATGGGTCTGTGCGCGCCTTATTGGATAGCTCTCGGACTGATGGTGATACCGCCGGAAAGCCTGAGACTGCCGGCTCCCACCATGCTGTGGAACGACGTTCCGTCACACGAAGCCATATTCGCAGGACTGGCCAATATCGGATTCACTGCCCTGTTATCGCTGATTCTTGGACTGAACATCGGAATGAGACTTTATGCCGGCAATACCAGGCGCCGGATGTTCAATATGGCAATCGACATAGTGCAGGTCGCGGCGCTTGTAGCCATGATTTTCGACTTCAACAACATGACCGCTTACGTGGTCACATTCTTTATAGGGGCGACATTCCAGTACGCCAACATATTCTCGCTGTGGAACCTTCGCAAGCCCTGGATATGGCTGCTTGCCATCAGTGCGGCGTATGTGGCGTTCCTTGTCCTCGCATACATGAATCTATGAAGATAATCGCTGACGAAAACATACCTTATCTGCGCGGCCGCATCGGTGGCGGCGCGGACGTGATATATGTGGACCAGTCCGAATTCAGCCGCGGGCTGGTCCGTGACGCCGACGCGCTGTTGATACGCACGCGCACACGCTGCGACGAGGCGTTGCTGCACGATTCGTCGGTGCGCCTCGTGGCCACGGCCACCATCGGCACCGACCAGATAGACATACCCTGGTGCGAGAGCCACGGCATCGCGGTAGCGTCGTCGCCAGGCTGCAACGCGCCTGCGGTAGCGCAATACGTTTGGAGCGCGCTGCTGCGCTTAGGTTTCGACCCCGGCGCCGGCGAACGCCTCGGGGTGGTGGGATGCGGCAACATCGGCGGCATCGTGGCCGACTGGGGCCGCAAGATGGGCGCCGAGATATGGGTGTCCGATCCGCCGAAGCAGCGCGCCGGAATCCCTGACGACTATCATTCGTTGCATGACATCATGCGTGAGTGCCGCGCCGTTACATTCCACACGCCGCTGACCAAGAAGGGTCCCGACGCCACGCTGCATCTGTGCGACGCCAAGGCGCTGGAGCTAATGGGGGAGAACCATATCCTCGTCAACGCGGCCCGTGGTCCGGTGGTGGACAACGACGCCCTGCTGCGCAGGATGTACGCCGACCCGACTCTGCGCGTGGCCTTGGACGTATGGGAAAACGAACCCGACCTGAACCGCGAACTGTTGGAGAAAACCGACTTCGGCACTTTCCACATAGCCGGTTATTCGCGTCAGGGCAAGCAACGCGCCACGCGCATGGTGCTGGAGGCTCTGAACCACACACTCGGCGTGCCGGTAGACACCGACGGACTGGAGCCGGCCTACAATCCCGCTCCGGACGCAGTACCCGTGCCGGGCGGCATTCTGCAAAGCTATGACCCGACCGTGGATTCCGACATGCTGAAACAGAATCCCGGCGAGTTCGAGCAGCTGCGTCACGACTACGACTATCGTCCCGAATATGAATTACAGTAAAAGGTTTTATGTGGTGTTCGCGGGCCGACAGCCCGGCGTGTACGATGACTTCAACGACGCGATGGAGCAGGTGGACGGATTCGACGGGGCTTCGTTCAAAAGCTATGCCTCTCCTGAAGAAGCCGCCGAAGCATTCCGCCGGTTCGACCGAAAAAATGATTCCCGCTCCATCGGATCACTGCTTATAAACGCCACGGAACAGAAACGCAAGGAGAGAACGACGAGAGGTAAGGAGGACCGTATCGAGACCAAAACCGATTATTTCGCTTTCCCTGAGATAGACCTGAACGGATGGGCTGTCGACGCCTCGTGCATGGGCAATCCCGGCGTGATGGAATACAGGGGAGTGGAACTTATGAGCGGCAAAGAGATATTCCGCGTGGGGCCGTTCAAGAAGGGTACCAACAATATCGGCGAATTTCTGGCCATAGTCCACGCTCTGGCTCTTATGCAGCAGAAAGGGGAGCGCCACACGGTCTATTCCGACTCGGTGTCGGGAATGGCATGGGTGCGCAACCGCAAGGTTAAGACGCAACTGGCGCGCAACAAGGACACGGAACCGGTGTTCCGCATGATGGAGCGCGCGCTGTCGTGGCTCAACACGCATCAGTACGACGTGCAGATACGCAAGTGGGACACCGACCGGTGGGGAGAGGTGCCGGCCGATTTCGACCGCAAATAACATCTTTGGCATGGACCGTGAGGGACTTCGCGCAGCCTTGCTTGAGGCAGGAGCGGCAGCCGTAGGCTTTGCCACGGCCGGACCCGTGAGCGAAGACGAGGACCGGCGGCTGCGTGGCTGGCTGGCTGCAGGACACCATGCCGGCATGGTCTGGATGGAACGTCACGCCGACCTGAGACGCGACCTCGACAACGTGTTGCCCGGTACTCGCACCGTCATTTCACTCGCATTTCCCTACGCACCGCAACAGGAACGCCCCTCTGATTTACCCTATCTGAGCCGTTATGCGTACGGCAGGGACTATCACGAAGCCATACGAAGCCTTCTGACGGCCGTTTTAGAACAGACGGGTGTTTTATCATCCTGCCGCATCTGTATCGATTCTGCGCCCGTTTCCGAACGATTCTGGGCCATTCGCGCCGGCATCGGCTACCGCGGCGACAACGGAGCCCTCATAGGCCCCGGCATCGGACCCGAAGTATTCCTTGCCGAGATTCTGACCACTATCGAATTCGAACCGGACAGTCCGTCAAATGCCGAATGCCTGCATTGCGGCGCATGTCGCCGCGCTTGCCCCACCGGAGCACTGCAACACGACGGCACCATCGACTGTCGCCGTTGCATTTCCTACCTCACCATTGAGCATCGCGGTCCCTGGAGCGACCCCGACGCCATAACCGCCATGAGCACCTCCGCAGGCCGCACCACCCTGTTCGGCTGCGATCGCTGCATCACCGCCTGCCCCTTACGCAACAACACCGCCCGACCATTACGCAACGATACCGTCCGACCTCTACGAAACGACTACGACGGAGCCGAATCATGGAACCCGTCATTACCCGCCATGCTCGCCCTCAAGCCGTCCGACATTCCCGCACAGCAGTCAGAATTCAGGCGTCGTTTCGCCCACACCGCCCTGCTCCGCCCCGGCCTCCAGAACCTGCTCCGCAACATCGCCAACCTCGACCTCCGCAGCAAATGAACCATAAAGAGCAATGCTGTCTCCATACTATGGCATCGGCCGATATATTTCAGCGAACTCTCGCGAGGACTTCTGGGGAACCGACCTTCAACAAATCGGCCATCTCGACTATAAATTCGTCAGTCGCGACTGACAAAATCGAAACATCCCTGTTGCTTCCTACATAATCGACAATCACGATTGACGATTTAGAACTCTTCGGGAATCTAAGCTTTACCCACCATGTTAGAATTCTCAACGGAGAAAAAGATGTAAACAAAATGTAGATATTGTTTTTCAATCGAGAACTGAACTGTCTGGTCGTTGTAGAGCTTAAGACCGGAAATTTCAAACCCGGCTATATGGCTCAACTTATGACATATCTCCGAATACTTGACGACAAGGTAAAAAAGCCTCACGAAAATCCGTCAATCGGTATTGTGCTGTGCAAGAACGCCAATAAAGACTTTGTAGAGTATGTCATTCAGGACTATGCCAAACCCATGGGCGTAGCCACATATCGTCTCCGTGAGGATATGCCTGAAAAATTGCGCGAGGCATTGCCGGATGTCGAGGATCTGAAGAAATTACTTTGAATTCTAATCAGCCGGTCAATTTATCAGCTGATCGGTCAGCCGGCCATCCGGCTCTTTTCATACCGAATTGCTGCGAAAGAATAGCAATCCTCCCAATAGCAATCGGTTATGTTTTACAGCAATCGTAACCGATTCCCGATTGCCATCTCAAAATGTTGCCAACATAGCTGATAATCAAAATAAAAGTGTTACTTTTGTAGCATGAACGACTTGACAGTATCAAATATCGAACGGCAGAATGTTCTGAATAATCGCTATGCCCTCCAGACCATCCAAGAGAATCTGGATGTCAACGGTCTGCGCTTCCACGACCAACTGCTTTTCACCACTAAAATGGTAGCGGATTTTTATGAAGTGGATGAGAGGACCATTAAGCGTTATGTTCAGGAATATGGCGATGAACTTCGTGCAAACGGCTATTTTTTAAGTCAGGGTAACTCGCTGAAAGAATTAAAGTTACATTTTGTTAGGGACATTAATGTCCCTAAGTTTACACGTCAGTTGGGTGTATTTACATTCCGGGCATTTCTGAACATAGGGATGCTCCTCACAGAGAGTGAAAAAGCCAAACAGCTACGTACGCGCATACTCGATATTGTCATCGCCACAATCAATGGACGCGCCGGAGGTGGGACCAAATACATCAATTGGCGGGACCGCGACTATCTTCCTACAGCAATAAAGAGCGAGAACTACCGCAAGAACTTCACCCAAGCCGTAGGCAAGTATGTGGACGGCATTCCGACCTACAAGTACGAGCAGATAACCGACTTGATATACAAAGCTGTATTCCGGGAAAACGCAAAGGAATACCGTGTGGTCCTTCGTCTGCAGAACGAGGAGAATGTGCGTCACACGCTTTATGCGGAGGTATTGCTTTGCATATCCTCATTTGAGAATGGAGTGGCACATCAGATTGAGAAACGATACTCCGAGAACGGCAATAAACAGCTCTCTACCGAGGAGGTAAAAGCAATTATTGACGAACTGGCTGCAGCCCCGATGATGGAACCGTTTATCAACGATGCAAGATCCAAGATGGCTTCGCGTGATGTCGCGTTCCGCGATGCATGGCACGGAAATCTCGCTGAATATCTTCGCGCAGTAACTCCCGATGAGTTCGATAAATTCATTGGCGACGCGTCAATCGACTTTGACAATATCCTTGAAGCCAACCGTGAAGTGCTCAAACGCCTGAAGCAAGCCGACGACAATGAGTGAAGAATTGAAATATATCGACTATGAGGGCGCGTTAGAGGTCTATAGTAAGACCGTCGCCGCCAGCGGTGGCGGTTTGCAGGGCGTGAAAGACGAAGGCGGCATACGCAAAGTTCTCGACTTCGTACAGAACGACCTGTACTATCCCTCGTTCGTTGATAAGCTCACTTATCTGGTATTCGGATTATGCACCGGTCATTATTTCGAGGATTCCAACAAGCGGGTGGCACTGACAGTCGGCGTCTGGTTTCTCGTTCATAACGGCTATTATTGGCACGCCTATAGTTTCATGCAGTGCATGGAAGCAATCATCTACCATGTTGCCGCCGGCCGTATCGACAAAGACCTCCTCCAGCGCATCATCACCTGCTACATGGCAAACGAGGACTATCCCGAAGACCTCAAACTCGAAATCATTCACGCCATCGACGACCTGGATACAGGACTCTGACAGCCTCGGTTTATTGCCTGACTATAATCAGGGATGGAATCTCTGATCAGGGATGGAATCTCTGACAAGCGAAGTTGATTCAAATAATTCATCGATTCTTTCTTTTCTTGGACGACTTTTGCACGTCTCTTTCGCCTTGATTTCACTTTTATTATTCCCAGTAATAAGCGACTCCATTGAAAATCAGTTGATTTTCAATGGAGTTGGTGTGTTCGGTACAGGAATGTGGCGCCGGGTTAGAGCCGCACTGTCTTTCCGTTGATCAAATAGAGGCCGGGAGCCAACCGGGGCAGTCGGTCCGCCTTATAGACTATCAGGCGTCCGTCCAGGGTGCAGACGGTATACGGAGCCTGTAGGGCATTCCTGTCGGCCGTCACTGAATTCACGCCTGTAGGATTGGCGGGAATGGCATAGAGCGAGAAATCACGCAGCTTCACGCCATAGTCGGTGGCAGCCTTCGTGCTGCGGAACCGGGCGTACCGCACGGGGGCGGTGGAATGAAGGCTGCGTTCGCGCAGTTCCTTGATACCCTCTGGCCCGTTGTATTCAAACGGAGTGTCGAAGCTCCGGCCGTCGGCCGAGAAGTCTATGATATAACTCTGCGAGCAGGCCCCTTCGAATGCCAGTGAAAGGGCTGTCATTCTATATGCTTTCCCTAAGTCTACGGTAAACCCGGTCTCGTAATCGCGTGTGCCGGGATGATCGCGCATCACCCACAGCGAATTTATATCCTCGTCGAAAGCATTGGACATGCCGTCATCCCTCGTTCCGTCATGCACGGTCACGTTTGCCGGATCAATCACTATCTTCTCACCCTCGAAGACGTGGACGTTAAGCGGATTGGAGCGCACGCCGGATGTAGAGACGGCTGTTATGGTGTACTGTCCAGGGTCGCCGGCCGTGTAAATGTTCCCCTCGATGGTTCCGGGATTGCCGGAAGCCTTTGACTCGTCTGCCTCGGCGAGCTCGTAGGTCACATCACCCACCGGATGCCGTATGCCGAGCTGATTCATGCCCTCAAGAGTCAGATTCAGCTTGCCGCCGGCCGGACTGATGGCAAAGTCGCTGGCAAGACTCATTTCAGTCAGTTGCAGGCCTTCTGTCAGGTTATAGACCATGAATTCATAGAAGCTGACGCCGTATGCAGTGCCACGCCCTCGGTTAATGAACCTGATGTACCGCGCGTTGCGTGCGCCCGGCTGCAGCACCTGGGTCAGACCGGCGGCTGCATTGAAGCCTCTGACTTCCTTAATCACATTGAACGTCGTGCCATCGTCGGATACGGCAATGTCGTAGTCGGACGAATAGGCGTTCTCCCATTGTATCACTATGGTGTTGAAATCGCGCGATGAACCTAAATCAAGTGTCCATGTCACGTCCGATTCATTAAGTATCTCGGATGCCGGAGCCTCCCAACGGGTCGCATTGTCGCCATCGATGGCATCTTCGGCCGTCCGCACGGCCACGTCGTTGGTCGAGGAAGTGGCACGCGCCCGGGCCTCGCCCCCGACCGCGATGCCAAGCGCGAGGTTGATCTCGTCTACCTTTTTCACCGTCACGTCGATTGAGGCGCTCAGAGTTCCGGCCGGGTTTGCCACGGTAACGATATATTCGCCGCAGCTTACTGCATGAAGTCGCGGAACTGTGCCGTCCACCGTCACTCCCTGCGAGGGATTCCCCTCCCTATCCGTGACGTTCCATATCAGATTGGCCTGATTATGGTCCATGGCGCCCTTGAACTGATCGAGCACCTCGAGTTCGGGTTCCATGTCATAACCGGCCGCTATGACGCAACTCTGCGGCGAAAGGCTCAGGTAACGTGGATAGATGGCCTCCTCCACTATGAGTTCCTTGCTGACCGACACCCCGTTCACCTCCGCGCTGACGGTGGCTTTTGGATAGACGGCCGGTGTGAACATGCCGTCGGCGGTGATTTCACCCTGGTCGGCCGCGCAGCTCCATTGCGGGGTCACGTCCACCCAGTGCAGTCCCTTGGTAAGACCCGTAGCCCTGACACGTGCCGCCTCGTGCTGCTTGAGCACATCTTTCTCCGCCTCTATCATCATACCGAGGAGTTCCGAATCAGGAGCGTCCTCATAACAGCCGAAGGCTTCCACCTCGAACAGGGATACACCCCAGGTTTCGGCTCTACGTTTACCACATTGTATTTTCACATAACGTGCGGTCATGTCATCCGTCGCTATCGTCTCCGTACCGCCGGCGCAATTGGGCACGTCGGCGGCTTCAGTCCAGACATCCTTATCGGTCGAGAACAAAATCTTATAGTCGTACGGAGCAGCTGTTTCCCAGTGTATCTTGACCTGATAAAGCAGTGCCGGTTTGCCGAGGTCTATCATAAGCCACTGATTGTCCTCCTTCAGGCTGGCCCAGCGGGTGGAGTGGTCGCCGTCGGTGATATATGAGGGAAGGAAGCCGTCGTTTTCATTACCGGACGTCGTCACGTCCTTGTGCAGCGCCAGGTTCAGCATCTCTATCCGATCGCGGGGATCTTCCTTCACATCCTCGGCTGTGGTGATCGAGGTGTTGTCAAGCGACTCCACACCGCTTACCTTCAGACGCCGCGGAGCCACATCCTCGAGCTTGAATCCGTCGCTGAAAGTCACGTCCACCGCATTGTCGCCGGGATTGAAAGCCATATACGTCTTCACTCCGTTTCTGACATACACACGTGCCGTGGGGATGGAGGCGTGGACGCTCCAGTCGATGTCGCCGTACGACAGATGACTGTGCGTCACGAAATATGATATGCCGTTGGTGTCGTATGTATAGAACTCAGGTTCCCGTGCCTCCCAGCATTGGTCGAACACGGCGGCCGCACCTTCCGGATCGGAACGCTGCATATAGCTGAGCGCTACATTACCCCAGCCTCCGGAATCGCCCAGATAGCCGGCGTCCGTCCTGTCCGATGCCAGCCAGCCGCCTATGGACTTGTCGCTCCACATGCGGTCCCAGTCCCACTTGGCGAAAGCCTTGTCCTCCGACAGATAGTCAAGGGCAGGGGAGATCGGCATCCATTGTATTCCCTGCATGAAAATGGCGTCATAGCCGAAATATGTCCAGAAGCCCACGCCGTGGCAGGTCAGGTTGGAATTATACGGGTGGGTCTTGCCATCCTTCCTGAACAGGTCGTAATTTATGTTATAGTCGTCGCTGGCCGAGGAATGATAACCGGGCTTGCCGGTATCGGGATCGGAATGACGGTCGAACCAGTATTCGGCAGTTCCGCGGGCTTCGCTGACCCAGCCGAAGATGCCTGCGTCGCGCATGGCGTCGTTACGCAGAGCCACGCCCAGCAGATACAGTCCGCCCCAGCCCTGCATCGCCTCGGAAGTGGATTCCTGTCCGTTGCCGTTGTCATCGCCCATGCCGCCGGCAAACGAATGGCCGGCCCAGGGATCGAAGGTGCGATACAGCGGGAAGTCAGTGTCCTCACGGTCCCAGTTGGCATAGTCCTTGGCTATCAGTGTCAGCATGTCGCCGTAATTGTCGCGGAACTCATCGTCCACCAGAGCCAGCAACGCGGCGGCGTATGTGAAGTATCCGTAATGAAAATGATGGTCGTTGAACGTGTCGGAGTCATAACTGGTGGCATACCCTACCATTCCGCCCCAGCGGTCGTAGCGGGCAAAGAAGTTACGCTGCTCGCCGGGAGTCCACGTCAGCCAGTTCACCAACGCATCCTTCAGACGTTTGCGGCAGGTATCAAACAGTTCGGTTTCTCCCATCTCGCGGGCGAACATCATGTTGAGCGCCATCTGCGACAGCCCTTTGCCACCCCAGTACGTGTCATCGCCGAAACTGCCTTTGGCCGCATAATTCGAAAGCATCTCCTTCATACGCGCGGCATCGTATGGATGTTCGGAACTGTCACCGGACTGCGGCACCGCATAGTAGGGCAGCATACCGTAGAAATCATAGGTTATCTCAAAGTCATTGCCTGTGGCCATCTTGAGTTTGCCGCGCGGAGTGGCATAAGTGATTCCGTTGAACGCGAATCCGGGCTGATTGCCGGTGTCGCGGTAGTGATGCGGCAGGAAACCCTGCATGACCGGCAACGCCGCGACGGCACCCGATTCGGAATTCAGATCCTCGGCATCGATATGCCAGATGGTCTTGAGCTTGCCGGGTGTGTACGTATAGTCCACCCTTGACGAGCGCGGCACATGGCAGGCGTATGACTTCATTGTCACTGCATCCTCCACATCGTGTATTACACCGATCACAACGAACTGCCTCCGACCATTGAACTTCAGCGACATCGTGCCGCCCCTCACGGTAACGGAGGTGCCCGCTGGCATATAGACGGCATAAAGGTCCGAGCCCAGGGTCAATATAAGACAATCGGACTCCACGCTGCCGTTCACCGTGTTGCCTTCCGTGTCCATTACCCTGGCGTCAGTGGCGATGAATTCCGCCGAAGCCTGATACGAGCGTGATATCGTGACGGTAGGATCGATTCCCTCCGTTTCAATCCATGTGAACGGAATGCCGTGGGCCATGGTGGTGTACATCCGTTTGTTTCCGTCGCGCATCTCGAACTGCACGTCCCAGTCGTGCCACTCCTCAGCCACCGCCGACTCGGGATAGAAATTCTCGCCGCGAACGGATACTGTAGTGTCTGTCTCTTATACACATCTCCGAGCCCACGAGACTAAGGCGAATCTCGTA
>ERZ1026968.112-NODE-112-length-45034-cov-7.440895_pt1 | contig 45034 bp, 48 predicted proteins | sample MGYA00519295_ERZ1026968 | MGnify/ENA primary metagenome ERZ1026968 (study PRJEB26926, sample SAMN06164480) | human gut metagenome | biome: ENVO:00009003; feature: ENVO:2100002; material: ENVO:00002003 | host: Homo sapiens | place: USA | collected 2012 ...
TTCGCCTTAGTCTCGTGGGCTCGGAGATGTGTATAAGAGACAGTGATATAAAATACCCCGATTTAATGATCTCAATCTTGGAGTATTTTTGGTTGGAAGGAGATTTCAACACAAAAACTGTAATGGGTTTTTGTACACAAAATAAGCACAATACAGAAGGCCATTTCCTTCAACCACAAATTATTTTGAAAATATGTGATATACTTATGGATAATAATATATTGTCCTTAAATCGCAGAGGAGGTGCTCTGGGTGGCGATACTTGCTATTCCTTTGTCTGGAGAGATTCAAAAGAGAAATGGGAGGAATATAAAAGTGAATTTAATCACATATGTTCATCGTTAGTATATGGTTTTGAGTATATATATCGATATTATTCAGATAAAGTTATTCCTATAGTTGCATATATGGAAGATGACACTCAAGCTATGGGAAGTGCATTTAAGTTTTATAAAGGAATTGTTACAGCTCGCCATTGTGTTGAAGATGGGGTTCAATTTGCCATCAAAGGGTATTCTAAACAACAATTGGATAACGGGAAAGTATATGTAAGTAAAAATCCAGCTATTGATATAGCGTATATTGATCTGGGAATAGTATCGCATACTCATTTTGAAAAACCAAAAATACTTGATGATGTGCTTGTTATGGGCTATCCCAAAATACCATTATTCTTGGATTTTCTAACCGCAGAAAAAGCAGCAATATCAACAATCGCTAAATTAAGAATGACTCCTACTAAAGGAGCAATAACTGCAATAGCCCCCAATATATATACTTACAAGGATACTGATTTACTTCTTATTACCGCACGTATTAAAGGTGGTAATAGCGGAGGGCCCATTATTAACAATCGAGGTTGTGTAGTGGGAGTGGCTTTTAGTCAGCCATATTCAGAAGGTGATGGTTATGATGATTTGGGATATGGTATAGGAATGCCAATTACCGTATTAAATAATATATTGGCTGAACAGCATACTATTACCCCAATTTTTCGTGAATGGATAGAAGAATAATAATTATGGATAAATTGAAAATGCAAAGCCGTGATGTTGTGGGCGGCAACGTGGAGAAGATTGCCGCGTTGTTTCCGCAGTGCGTCACTGAGCGACTAAATAAAGATGGTCAGCCGGAACTTGCAATCGACTTCGACAAGCTCCGTGCGGAACTGTCGAACGACGCGCTCAATGACGGTGAGGAACGCTATCAGTTTACTTGGCCCGACAAGCGAGCAGCTTCCCGTCTCGCTAACGAGCCGGTCAATCTCACTCTGCGCCCTTGCCGCGAAGAATCGGTAGCCTTCGATACAACCGAAAACCTCTACATCGAGGGCGACAACCTCGATGTTCTCAAAGTCCTTCGTGAAACTTATCTCGGTAGGGTCAAGATGATTTATATAGACCCGCCCTATAATACTGGTAATGAGTTTGTCTATAATGACGACTTTGCCGAAAGTTATGACGGTTATCTTGAATCATGCAAAGTATATGATGAAAATGGCAATCTCACATTCGACCCGAAAGCAAATGGAGAGAGTAATGGCCGTTTTCATACTGATTGGCTGAATATGATTTATCCTCGACTTAAAGTTGCTCGCGACTTTTTGAAAGAGGATGGTGTTATTTTTATCTCCATAGATGAAAATGAGGTTGAAAATCTCAAACGCCTTTGCGATGAAATTTTTGGAGCCAAAAACTTCATCGCTGAATTGATTTGGTCTGGTGGTCGTAAAAACGACTCGAAATATATATCCGTTTCTCACGAATATATTCTTTGTTATTTTCGCAACTCTGATTTCATCAAAGAAAACAAGATTGTATGGCGCGAAAAGAAACAAGGGCTTGACGCTATATATAGCGAGTATGACCGCCTTAAAAAGATTCACGGCTCAGATGTAAAATCAATCGAGAAAGGCATTAAGGCCTGGTATAAATCTTTGCCGGATGGACACCCAGCAAAAGACCATTCTCACTATTGCAGAGTCGATGAAAAAGGTATCTTTTTCGCAGATAATATCTCTTGGCCTGGCGGTGGTGGCCCTAAATATCAAGTACTACATCCCGTTACTCAGAAGCCGGTAACCATTCCTTCACGTGGTTGGTTAGTTAATCAAAAAACAATGCAGGAATGGATTGAGCAGGACAAGGTACTTTTTGGCGACACAGAAAAAAGTGTACCAACCGTAAAGGCATATTTACGAGATAGAGAATTTGCGGTTCCTTATAGTGTGATTTATAAGGATGGTCGTGCTGCATCTAAGCGTCTTGCAACTCTTATGGGAGACAAGATGTTTGAGAATCCTAAAGATGAAGAAATTATCCAAAGAATCATCGAGTTTTGTGGAATATCAGACGATGATATTGTTATGGATTTCTTCTCAGGTTCTGGAACTACCGCACATAGCGTTTTTCTTGCTTCCTTGAATAAGAACATACGCATCAAGTTTATTCTTGTTCAATTACGCGAACTCATCTCAGAAGAAAATGCATCCTCTGAGAAAGGTAAAAAGGTCGCACGTGCTGCCATTGCTTTATGCGATGAATTGGGTGTACCCCACAATATCTGTGAAATCGCCAAGGAACGCATCCGTCGCGCAGGTAGGAAAGTCAAGGAGGAAGCGGGTCAAGCCGCAGACGGCTTAGACATCGGCTTCCGTGTCCTCAAACTCGAGTCGTCGAATATGGAGGATGTGTTCTATACTCCCGATAAGTTTGAGCCGTCGCTGCTCGATAGCCTTGTCGATAACATCAAGACTGACCGCTCCGGCGAAGACCTTCTTTTCCAGGTTATGCTCGACCTCGGCATCGAACTCTCTGCCAAGATTGAACGTAAGGAAATCGCAGGTAAGGAGGTGTTCTCAGTTGATGATGATTACCTGCTCGCTTGTTTCGATAAGGACGTTAACGAAACGACTATCGAAGAAATGGCGAAGCTGCTCCCGACGCACCTTGTTATCCGTGATGCTTCCGCTGCTAACGATAATGTGCTCGACAACTTCGACCAGATAATCGAATCTTACTCTAACGAGAAGAAGATAACAACGCATATCCTCTAACTATCATGTCTGAAATCAATAAACTCTATGAAAAATGGCTTTCATATCAGCCATTGTCTGAGGATGCTTCTAATCGGTTACGGCAGAAGTTTATGTTGGAGTTTAACTATAACTCCAATCATATCGAAGGCAATACTCTTACTTACGGACAGACCGAACTTTTACTATTGTTTGGAAAAGTTGCCGAGGCCGCTCAGATGAAAGACCTGGAAGAAATGAAAGCCCACAACGTTGGCCTGAAAATGATGATTGAGGAAGCCCACAATCAGGACTGCCAACTAAGTGAAACTTTCGTACGCCAACTCCATCATACTCTTTTGCGTGAAGATTACAAGGTCTATCGTGAGAGTCCGTCTGGTGTGACAACATCCTATACTGTTCACGCAGGGCAATATAAGACACGTCCAAACTCCGTTATTACGGCTACAGGTGAACGATTTGAATACGCTTCACCAGAGGAAACACCTGCATTAATGACAGACCTTATTGAATGGTACAAAGAAGAAGAAACAAAGAAAAATCTTACTCCCATTCAATTAGCCGCAGTTTTCCATTATCGCTATATCCGTATACATCCTTTTGAGGACGGCAACGGTCGTATCGCTCGTTTATTAGTTAACTATATCTTGCTTCGCCACAATTATCCCATGATAGTCGTGAAAACCAAAAACAAGCAAGAATACCTCAATGCGTTAAACCAATGCGATGTCGTAGTTGGCATGGTACCGTCTATTGGAGCACATGCGGATTTAACTCAATTAAATCCGTTTGTATCTTATATGGAAAAGTGTTTAACCTCCGCGTTAGAAACCTGCATAAAGGCTGCTAAGGGCGAATCAATCGAAGAAGATGATGATTTCGACAAAGAACTTTCTCTCATAGAAAGAGAGATAAAGTTGAAAGAGGAAACCAAGAAAAAGAAAGAACAGCAGTTTAGTATTAGGAAATCTCCTGAGCGTGTGTGGGATGTTCTGGAATATGTATATTTCCCAATGGCTAAAAAACTTGCTGAAGTTTCTCTGTCAATGCAGCGTTTTTTTGGCTATACTCCGGTTTCCAATATTATTTCAACATCCGACCGAGCCGAAGGTGGTATGCATCTGAATCAATCCATGCGTGGATATACTGGAGATATACGTTTAACACAGACTATTCAGAATGCTCGCAGCATGTGGTTCAAAAATGAGTTAAGGAATCCAACAAGAGATTGTCTTGGTGATATGACCATGACTAATTTCTTTTCAATCCAATTCCTTGACGACCGATATATAATACAAGGGTATCTAACCTTCCCGTATGGTAAATATCCATCAGCAGAGCAGATGGATGATTATATCAGACAGTATAAAGAAGCGTTACTGAATACAATCAAAGAAAAAATCGACAGCGCATCATGAAATTTCAATTTAAGATACAAGGGTATCAGACGGAGGCTGTCGAAGATACGGTGAATGTGTTCCGGGGTCAACCTAAGCGTGATCCTAAACACTATCGTCGCGACATTGGCAAAATAGCCAAAGGCTCTATCTTCTCAGAAGAGGAAGAAGCAGGCTATCGTAATGCAGATGTTGAGCTTGACAAGGAGCAGATTCTCGACAATATACGCGATATTCAGATTCAAAACCAAATCGTGCCGAGTACATCACTTAGCGACGGCCATGGCGTGGTAAATCTCGACATCGAGATGGAGACCGGCACCGGTAAGACTTATGTTTATATCAAAACGATGTTTGAACTCAACAAGCAGTATGGTTGGAGCAAATTCATCATCGTTGTGCCGAGCATCGCCATCCGCGAGGGCGTGGCTAAGTCTTTCCGTATGCTTGAAGACCATTTCATGGAGCATTACGGAAAGAAAGCCCGTTGGTTTGTCTATAACAGCTCGAACCTCAATCAGCTCGACCAGTTCTCTCAGGACAGCGGAATATCCGTCATGATTATCAATACTCAAGCTTTCGCATCATCAATGAATGAGGCAAAAGCCAAGGGGCAAGGTAGAAGCGGCGACAAAGCAGCCCGTATCATCTACTCGAAGCGTGATGAATTTGGCTCGCGTCGCCCGATTGATGTCATAGCCGCTAACCGTCCAATTATCATCATGGACGAACCGCAGAAGATGGAGGGTGCCGCTACCCAGGGAGCGCTCGCCAAGTTCAAGCCGCTCTTTGTGCTCAACTATTCCGCCACGCATAAGACTAAGCATGATACCATATATGCGCTCGATGCCTACGACGCTTACCGAGAACAGCTCGTTAAGCGTATTCAGGTGCAGGGCTTCGAGGTCAAGAACCTCAAAGGTACAAGCGGATATATGTATATTGACGGTATGGTGCTGTCGCCCAAGCGTCCGCCGGAGGTACGCATTGAATTGGAATGTAAGCGAGCCGATGGCTCTATCCGTCGCGAGGTGAAAAAGTTCGCCACCGGCGATTCTCTATTTGCAGCCTCTGGCCTTGCACAATACGAAGACTTCGTTATCTCCGAAATAAATCCCCGTGGTCGTGGCTACGTCACATTTCTTAACGGCACTACAATTTATTGTGGCGATGTGGTCGGCGATACCAACGAGGAAGCAATGCAGCGCGTCCAGATAAGGCAGACCATCATCGCCCACCTCACAAAAGAAAAGGAACTTTTCAACCGTGGCATCAAGTGCCTCTCCCTTTTCTTCATTGATGAAGTGAGCCACTATCGCCAATATGACGATGATGGTAACGAGGTCAAGGGTAAGTTCCAGCGTATCTTTGAGGAAGAATATGCCCGGATTGTCAACGATTTTATCACAATCTTTGATACACCTTACGATAGGTATCTGCAAAGTTTCAAACCTTACGAAACGCATAAGGGCTATTTTTCTATTGACAAGAAAGGTCGGGCAATCAATTCAAAAGAGAAAGATTCTGAGGACAATACTTCGGCTTATGATCTTATCCTAAAGAATAAGGAACGGCTGCTAAGTTTTGAAGAACCAACCCGCTTTATCTTCTCTCACTCCGCACTCCGCGAGGGGTGGGATAATCCGAATGTGTTCCAGATATGTACACTGCGCCATAGCAATTCGGCAACCGCCAAACGTCAGGAGGTTGGTAGAGGCTTGCGTATCTGCGTTGACAAGAATGGTATCCGCCAGGATAAGGAACTTCTCGGCGAGGATGTTCACGAGGTGAACCAACTGACCGTCATTGCTAACGAAAGTTACACTGACTTCACTACGGCTCTGCAACGTGAGACCCGCGAGGCTCTGCGCGACCGCGTAACAGCCGCGTCGCAGGACTACTTTATCGGCAAAGTGGTAAAGAATGCCAATGGAGAGAAGCATACCATCGACCTTATGGACGCCACTCTGATTTTAGGTTATCTATATCAGAGCGGATATGTTACTCGCGATGGCAACCTCACACAGAAATATCACACTGATGCTGCGGCAAACGAGCTGATGATCCTGCCGGCCGATTCTCCGATAAAAAATATCGAAGAAGGAATGCAGACGTTGATTGCCGGTATCTTCAATCCCAAAGTGCTTGAAGATATGGTGGAGGAAGTGTCTGCCGCAACTCCTGCCAATGAGCTTAACGACAACTTTACAGACAAGCGTTTCCAGAAACTTTGGAACGAGATTAACCACAAGTATATCTATACCGTTCATTACGACAGCGAGGAGCTTATTGAGAAAGCCATTGCCAATCTGAAGAAAAATCTCACTGTAACTAAACTTCAATATGTGATGGTTACAGGCCAACAGGATAAAGAGAAAGTCACAGAATTTGGCAATACTAAATCGACAACACGCGAACTGACTGATGTATGCACCTCGTCTGTTCCATACGATGTTGTCGGTGACATTGCCAAAGGTGCTCGTTTAACCCGTCGCTCTGTTGTGAAAATACTTAAAGGCATCGGCCTGAAAGCGTTGCTCTTCAAGAATAATCCGGAAGAATTTATCCGCAACGTCATCAAAGCTATCCGCGAAGAAAAGGCGACAATGATTGTTGACCATATTACCTACAATCCCACTAAGGCCGAGCCGTACGACAGCACAATTTTCGTGCCGGAGCGTAGGCTGAATGTCAACAAGGCGATTGAGTTGTCAAAGCATATCACGCCATACGTAGCCTACGATAGCGACGGTGAGCGCAACTTCGCAGCTTCATTGCAATCGGCCACGGAAGTCCTTATCTTTGCCAAGCTGCCGCGCAAGCTTAAAATACCGACACCGGTTGGTTACTATGCTCCTGACTGGGCGATAGTTTTTGAGGAAGGAACTGTTCGCCATGTGTTCTTTATTGCCGAAACCAAAGGCTCGCTCGACAAGATGGAACTCCGAGGTGTTGAACTCGCCAAGACCGAATGTGCAAAGCGCCTTTTTAACTCTATCTCGACCCACGCCACCCGTTACGGAGTTGTGGACAAGTTCGAGAATCTGTATGACATCATTAACGGAATCGACTGATATGACATTTTGGAATTACATCGGTGAGTTTTTCTTGTTTCGCTGGCTTTTCGGTAAGTTCAGGACGGCCACAATAGAGCATGATACGCACACTGAGGTTGCAGGAACTTCAATTAACGGAAACATTGAATATCAGAACGGCAATCGCGATGAGGAAATAGCCCCAGATGATGCAGTTACAGATGTCGGTAATAATTTAATTGATGATTCCGATAATTCCGAGGAGCTTGATGATTTGGATATATTCATGCGCAATAATCGTTCCTGTCTGCATCACGGAGACTATGATGGTGATTATCATAGTAGCGGTCGTTACAGCGGCCTTCAAGATTGGAATTCCGGTAGTTATTCACAATCGTATGATGATTCCCATGATGAACAGGACGACTATGACATGATGGACGATGATTTTTAATAAATGATTGATATGGATAACGGACAGATTATATTATTTCAGACGCAGGGCGGCGAGACGAAGATTGAGGTTCGGCTCTCCAATGAGACTGTGTGGCTCACGGTCGACCAAATGGCGGAGCTGTTTCAGCGCGACCGCTCAACCATACAGCGACATATCAAAAGAATCTATGATGAAGGAGAATTAACCGCCGATTCAACTTGTGCATTTTTTGCACAAGTTCAAACGGAAGGGAAACGACAGGTTGAGCGTAAGATTCCCATTTATAACCTTGACATGATTATCAGCGTGGGGTATCGCGTCAACTCCCATCGTGGCGTGCAGTTCCGCCAGTGGGCTACGCAGGTCCTGAAAGAGTATATGATTAAGGGGTTCGTTCTGAATGATGATTTGCTCAAAAATGCCGGACAGGGAAATTATTTCGACGAGCTGTTGGCTCGAATCCGCGACATCCGCAGTTCTGAGAAAGTGTTCTACCGCAAAGTACTGGAGATTTACGCTCTCAGCATAGACTATGACCCTCGCACCTCTATCACCCAACAGTTCTTCAAGACTGTTCAGAACAAGATGCACTTTGCCGCTCACGGACATACCGCCGCAGAGGTTATCTATGACCGAGCCAATGCCGAAAACGATTTCATGGGTTTGACTTCATGGCGAGGATCCATGCCAACCAAACATGAGGCGGAGATTGCCAAAAATTATTTGTCGGAAGAGGAAGTCGATATGCTCAACCGAATCGTCAACCTATATCTTGACTTTGCCGAACTCCAGGCCAAGAGCCATGTTCCGATGTATATGAAGGACTGGATTCAGAAACTCGACGACTTTTTGAAGCTGTCGGGGAAAGAATTGCTGAACCATGCCGGAAGCGTATCAGCCGAGGCTGCGAAACTGAAAGCCAATGATGAATACGACAAATTCCGCGAGCGCACCCAGTATCAACTATCCCCGGTCGAAATCCACTTCCTCGAAACCTTTGAAGCCGAAAGGAAACGTCTTGGAGGCAAAAAATAATAACCGACTACCTTGCACTGCCACGCTACGGTGTTGATAGAATGTTGACGTAAATTTTGGATTTGCAGACAATTTGCAGACGATTTTGAGGAAAGAAATAAGCCAAACTGCTGCAAATTAGCAATTTGGCTTATTTTATTGGTGATCCGAGCGCGCTTTGTTTTGGCTCGTATATTCGTTTGATATTCAATTAATTATACATTGTAATCAAGTGCCAATGTACCACGGTTTGTACCACATTTTGTCCTTTGACAAGGGCAAAATTAACGCCGATTTTTGACCTCTCAAAACGCCTCTACTGATTTTAACATTTATTTTGCAAATATCGCCCATATAAACAATATTTAACATATAGAGCGGCTAACATCTACCATAGTAACACCTGGAAGAACGCCACAGTTTACCACCTGTCGGCAATATAAATCATGTCGGTTCCGGAGCTTGGCGGAGGTGTCTGGAGAGGTGGCGCACACCTGCTGAAAAGGTGGCGGGAAAAGTGTCTGTACAGGTGTCCCCAAAAGTGTCCCCAAAGGTGTCCGAAAGAGTGTCCCCAAGAGTGTATGTAAATGTGTCTGTATCAGTGTCGGTAGATGTGTCGGAACAGGTGTCTGAAAAGGTGGCGGAAGCAGTGGCTGAAAAAGTGGCGTGTAAAGTGTCTGAAAAGGTGGCGCAGATACCCCGAAAATCCGGCGAATTTCAACTTCCCTGACGCACGATTGCAAGAGCCTCGCCAAAGGGAGAAGTCTATGCTCCTTTCCACTATTTTCCCTCCAAGCAAAATTTTCTACGGTGCAGTCCGGCGACGGTAATACCGCCATAGGCAACATCCTCCTTGCCAGCCAGCCATAAGCAGGCGCACGGCAAGGCGGATAATTCGGGGCACAGCCCAACATATGAGCCGCAGGGCAAGCGAGAGCAGCCATCGGATAAAGCGGATTAGCAATACTACGATTATCACGACAGGCAGCAGATATATTATCAATAGAAGCTGAAACATAGTCAGAGATATTATGATGTTATGACCGTCCGACAATGTGATTGTCACATAGCCGGACTATAACCCGAAGCGACGCTCCAATTATGTAAATATACTAATTTTCAACGATATATGCAAGAAATAGAGCGACTATTTTACAATATAATGCTCTGATAATCCGATAATAATATGCTTGCGCCACATCATTCTTGCAATATGGGATTATTGTTAGGGAATGATATGCTATAATAGCCATAAAGTATGGACAAGTGATGGGAATTTGTGGATATTATATGCAGTGAGTATGAGATTATCCGATAATAGGCAACCATGCTGTCAAGGAATGTGATATAAAGATTCTGTTCGGAAATTGTTAGTTAGCACTCCCGGTGCGCTAACTTCGCCGCCCGAAGGCGAGGCAGGAGAAAACCCTGCCGGGAGCGGCCATCTGTTGCAGAATTTGTCAAGCAAGTTGTACTTTTCCCCGGATAAAACTGCGTTTTACCGCCGAAAAGTAACTTGCCGCCCGTTCCGTCCGGGGCAAATCAGCTCGCGACTCGCCGATTTTTAATCACTGGAATTATGGAGAAGAGAACCAACAGGATAGAGATACTATTCACCGACACGGAGCTTGAACGCCTCAAAGACCGTTCAAAGAGCTTCAGCAGCATAAGCTCATACATCCGTCTGGCGATAACTGAGTTTTCCGACAGGGACATGAAAAGCCGCATGGATGCCGTCGAGCTGATGACCTCCCTCTACCGCAGACATAAGGATGAACTCGGCTGGGCCGGCGGCAATCTCAACCAGGCCATGAAGCGTGCCAACGAGCTTGCCGTGGCAGGGCTGCTGAACGAGGCATATTATAAAGAGGTGTTGCTGCCGTCCATACAAGAGATAAAGGGAGCGATAGATAAGCTGATAGCCGAACACTCCGATACCGTAGGCATGATAGTAAGGGGCGTTCTGAGAAACGGGAAGCCGCATTAAGAGATTATGCGATGACACCATATTACGATTAACCGATATAACGACCATCTCTTGCCACGGCGAGCCATAAAGAAATAACCAAATGATAGCGACAATACTTCCTTCAAGCACCTCCTTCCATGCCGTAGGCTACAACGAACGGAAGGTGGCAAAGGGTGTGGCACACCTGCTGGAGATAAAAAATTTCGGGCCGGTCGAGGCTATGGAGCGTCCTACAGCCGACGACCTCACAGCATATCTTGAAAGTTACTCGGCCAGGAACACGAGAATACGCAAGGCACAGTTTCATATAGCCTTCTCCTGCAAGGGGCATGAAAGTACGGAGCGGGAGCTTCTGGATTTCGCGCACGAGTATCTGCGACAAATGGGCTACGGAGAGCCGGGACAGCCGTTGCTCGTTTACGGCCATACAGACACGGGCAACACACATATTCATGTGATAACATCGCGTGTGGCCCCTGATGGCAGGAAGATAGACCACAGCCACGAGCGCGTGAGATCGCAACGTGTGATAGACAAAATACTGGGGAACGATGTCGTGGAGAAAGCCCGTCAGGACATGGAGGCAGCCCTGCGCTACAGATTCGCCTCGATGACGCAGTTCAAGGCCCTTATGAACTCACTCGGATATGAGTGTTACGAGAACGACAGCAAAGTGTCGATAAAGCGAGGCGGCGCGGTATGCCTTGAGGTGCCGTTGGAGGAGATAGGACGCCATTTCCGGACAGACACATTTGACAGGCAGCGCAGGAAGCAGCTCCGCGCCATATTCTCGAAGTACCGCGACCTTACAGCCAACCGCAGGGAACTGGCCGGGGAAATGAAGCGAAAATTCGGCATAGAACTTGTGTTTTTCGGCAAGACAGACTCCCCATACGGTTACATGATAATCGACCACAACAGCAAATCGGTGATGAACGGCGGCAAGATATATTCCATACGGGAACTTCTGGACTTCTCGACAGCCGACGAGCGGTTCTCACGGATAGAGGCTCAGATAGACACACTTCTTGCCGACAATCCGAAAATGACAATCCCGGAACTCAATGATATACTTTCAAGACAGTTCAAAGCCTATGTCAAGGGTGGATGCCTGCACAGGGGCGGAGATAAGCGGCAGCTCCGCGCCCATATGTGGGAGGCACTGAAACGCAACAACAGGATCCGCTGGGCCGAGTCATTCTCACCCGCCACGGAAGCGGAGCGCGACTTCCTTTGCGGCATAGGCCGTATATCCGTTCCGCATATGGTGGATATATATGCTTCCCGCTGCGCCTCATATCACAGCCGTCGCCTTGACCTGACTGACATATTCGACAACAGCACCGGATATATACGCAGACAGGTCTTTCGCGACGCCGGACTCTCAATCCGTGACATTGGCGGCAGGACATACGCGACAGACCTTAAGAGCCGCGTGCTGATTGACCTTGAAGCGGAGGGATTCGACATGACAAGAATAAGGTTCAGGGAGCTGCCTTCACAAAAAAAGCGGAATGAGCCACATGCTAACAAGACACATAGAGTATCAGGTGCAGCAGGCGACGCCGGAGCAGGCCGTGGCGACAATCGGGAATGGGAGGTCGGCTATAGAGGCGATTATGACAGGATTGATGATGAATCCGCACTTAAACGCTGAGGCCGCTCTGCGACTTCTATCCTGTGACACCGTATGCCTGATAATCCGGTTGTCACATATTCAGATAGTGTTTAAGAGGCATAAAAGCAGTATCCGATGATGAAAACTGTTCGGAATTTCGGATTTAGCAAACGGGCGATGATAATTTTGCGTCAAATCAACCGACAGATTCCAAATGGACACGACAATCATAATCACGTTCGCCAACCAGAAGGGCGGAGTCGGAAAGACGACACTCTGCGCCCTTTTCGCCAGTTATCTTGTAGGCAAGGGGCATAGCGTCGCCGTGTTTGACACCGACCCGCAGCAGTCGATAGTCAAGAAGCGGGCCTCCGACACCGCGACATATACAGGTGCCGTATTGCCGTACATCGTATATCCGTTCAGCCTCACCAATGAACAGGCCCTGCTCTCCCTCATAGGTAACCTCCGTAATACCCGGAGTGTCGATTTCGTGCTGTTTGATTCTGCCGGAAGCCTGAACGACCAGGCTCTTCTGGCCCTGTTCGCCAATTCCGACTATATCCTGACTCCGTTCCACTATGACAATCTCACCGTGCCTTCGACAGCGGTTTTTGTCGCGGTGATGGTGGAACTCAGACGCAGCCTCGGCAAAGCCATGACAACAGTCCATTACATAATACCGAATCTGGAGGAGCCCGGTGTCGGAACCAGGGAGGAGAAAGAACTGTGGAAACTCGTGAACGAGAAATTCAGCGAGCATGCCCGCATAGCTCCCACCGTATATAAACGACAGTCATTGCGCCGTTTCAGCACAATATCCGAAATGGACGGACAGATGCTTATCGTGTCACCCGCCTTCGACCACATTTATAACGACATCACAGGAACCCCAAACATATAAAATGAACCAGGAAACGAATTACCCCAAACTGGACGAGCTGCTTGGCGGCCTCGGAAACCTTGTGCCCGGCGCGGCGGCTCCCGTTCCAGGGATAAATGACGCCTCCCCGGAAGTCGCCGGGACTACTCAGGATGATGACTGGGAGCTTTTCAGAAAGAATCTGGACCTGTATAATTTCAGGGAGAAAAAGGACGAGAGAATGATATGCAAGCTCGACCGGGACCTTGCCGACTCGCTGGATGCCTGCGACATAGACCGTAAATGCCGCTCAGATATAGTCAACGCGATAGTCCGGACATTTGTGACACGCTATCTTGACAGACTGCGTAAATTCAAAAGAAACAACCGCTCCCTGCTCGACAGGGCGCAAGACAACAACCCTTCATGAAAAAGATTATCTGGACTGACGATATGGTGGCCAGGCTTACAGAGCTGTTCCCCACAAACTCAAACGCCGGTGTAGCCGCCATTCTCGGCATAGGCACAAGGCAGGTGGCAGTCAAGGCATCCGTTCTCGGGCTTGAGAAAGAACGAAAAATCCGGCACGCTGAGGCCGTAAGCACGGTTTTGGAAAATTTCGAGCGTCACTCTTACCGGGAGCTGTCCCGTATGGCAGGAGTGTCAGTGCGGACGGTAATCCGCATAGCCGCACGCCACGGACTCAGACACGCCGCCGCCGAGTACAACGGATTCATCTCGAAAAGGCGCAGGGAGATTATAAGGCGCGAAAAACTCAGGCTTCGTCTGGGACTGCCCCCCGTTTCTAAAGTGGCAGTCACCTCCGACCGTAGGCGTACATGTCTGCGTAACAGGTTGAAACAGTCAGGATATATAGTTGAAAGAGGGAGCGATACCGTATATTTCACGCCTGATATTGCCAGAAACAGGAAGCGCGAGGACAGAGGCGTATCGCTCGGTCTGACATTCATGCCGCTGCCACCGCAAGTATCATCCACCACATTATAATCAATACAAAGCATTATGTCAGGAACAATATTCTCAATACTCACGGCCCTGCTGATACTGTATTACGCGGTGCTTATATGCCTCGACCTGTTCATGAAACCGGGGCACGCCGCAGAAGAAAGTGTCAGGCCGGAAGAAGCGGAAATCGACATATCCGAGGAAGCGGCTTCCTTCAGGGCCGTCGAGATCCTGCGCGACAACCACACCGGCAAAGGTCCGGGCAAGACACCGGCAGTCACAGACACCACGCTCCGCAAACCACTAATGACAAACGGAATCCCGGTTGAAATGCTTGTAAGCCGCGCCCGAAACATATCCGGTACCGAGGATGTGGAACTTGCCGGACTCGGACTTATAGTAGCCCGTTGTGAATCGGCGGAATAACACCCCGTAAACCGGTATATACCGAAAGACCTCTCTCCTTTTGTTGCCTTTATCGCCCTAAGCTGCCTTTACCGCCCTGCATTGCCTTTATAGCCCGATAACAATTTCAATAACGAATATCATCGCAAATGCAGAAAATTAAAACGAAATGCCTGAGGGCGTTGGCACGCTTCAACCGCTCCGGGCTCGCCCGCAAGGGTATGCTCGCCATCGCCGCCGTGACAGTGGCCGCCGGCGACGCCATGGCCGCCAGCAAGGGAGCTGCCGGCTTCACCAAAGCCACGCAGGAAGTCAGCTCGTACCAGACCCCTGTTTCCAATCTTATGAAGGCCATAGCAGCCGTGATTGTACTGGTGGGAGCGTTCAATGTCTATTTCAAGATGCAGAACGGCGACCAGGATGTGAAAAAGACAATCATGCTTACCATCGGCGGCTGTATCGCCTTCATCGCACTGAGCGAGGCCCTTCCCCTTTTCTTCAAGTAACCGGACGCACAACATCACAGTCATGGGGACAGACAACGGGGGCTACCCTGTTTTCAAAGGGTTACAGAAACCTCTGGAGTTCATGGGAATCCGGGGACGCTTCCTTACACTTGCGGCGGCAGCCATAGGAGTGTCGTTCGTAGGATTCATCGTGTTCTCGATCGCGCTGGGGAAGCTCGCCGGGTTTGTCGCCATGCTCGTGATGGCGGCCGCCGGGCTCGTGACAATCTATGTCAAGCAGCGCGGCGGACTCCACAATAAGAAACGCGACCGTGGAATCTTTATCTATCACAACCTGTTCAAACGCTGACATATGGCAAGAACACTCAAAAAAGTCTTTGACGGCATTTTCGCACAGCTGGAGGAAACGGACGGAAACGTGGTGCTGTTCGACGCCAAGGGGTCCTCCTCTGTCATTTTCGAAATGACAAACCCCGTTCCGCGCCTGTGTACCGATTCTGAGAGATACACTCTCTTTCAGGATGTCCTCGCCAATATCGTACAGACACTCGGAGAAGGGTACGCCCTTCAGAAGCAGGACATATTCTGCCGGCAGGAGTACCGCCACGAGGTGCCTGATGGCGCGGAGTTCCTTACACGAAGCTATTTCGCATACTTCGAGGGACGGGAATTTACCGAAATCACCACATATCTTATCATAACGCAGGAGGCACCCAAGGGCCAGTTCGTGCAGTACGACCCCAAAAGGTGGCTCGACTTCCACGCCAAGGTGTCGAAAGTGGACGACATACTTACCGAGAAAGGGATCCGCCACCGCAAGCTCTCCAAGACGGAGGTAAGCGAGTACATACACCGTTTCATGGCTTTCAATTTCAGGCACGGGGCTTTCTCCATGACCAACTTCAAGGCTTCCGACGAATATCTCAGGACGGGTGACCGAATCATACGCTCCTACCCGCTGGTGGATATAGACGAAATCAACCTGCCGTCAGTGGTAAAGCCATATTCCGAAATGAGTGTCAACGGCTATCCGGTGGCGACCGATGTGCTGTCGTTTCTCGCCGAGGTTCCCCATGCCGACTGCGTGGTGTTCAACCAGGTCGTGCAGATACCCGGCCAGCGCAGACTTCTCAGGAAGCTCCAGGGCAAGGCGAAGCGTCACGGCTCGATGCCCGACCCCAGCAACAGGATCGCCAAGGCCGACATAGAGGAGGTGCTGAACATTCTGGCAGTCGAATCCTCCCTGCTGGTAAACACCAGTCTTAACATAATAGTGGGCTGTGCGCCCAACAAGGTGACTCCCGTAACATCGTTCCTTGAAACGAAACTGTACGAGTGCGGCATAATGCCTTCACGCACGGCATACAACCAGCTGGAGCTTTTCATCGACAGCTTCCCCGGCAACTGCTATGCCCTTAATCCCGACTATGACCTTTTCCTCACTTTATCCGACGCAGCCCTGTGCCTTTTCTTCAAGGAACATATCAAAGGATGCGAGGACACCCCGCTCACCACATATTACACCGACCGACGGGGGCTGCCTGTCTGCATAGACATAACCGGCAAGGAGGGCAAGGCAAAGATGACCGACAACGCAAACTTCTTCTGCATAGGGCCGTCCGGAAGCGGCAAGTCGTTCCACATGAACAGCGTCGTGCGCCAGCTGCTGGAGCAGGACACCGATGTTGTCATGGTAGATACCGGCGACTCCTACGAAGGTATATGCGGCTATTTCGGTGGCACATACATATCCTATTCCAAGGAGAAGCCAATCTCGATGAACCCGTTTAAGGTGACACGCGAGGAATACGAGCAGAATTTCGGCGAGAAGAAAAACTTTCTCAAATCGCTGATATTCCTGATTTTCAAGGGTAACGAAGCTCCGTCCAAAATAGAGGACATGCTTGTCAACCAGACCATAGTGGAATACTACGAGGCATACTTTCACCCTTTTGACAGTTTCACGCCCGACGAGCGCGACGGCCTCAGGCAGAAACTACTTGTTACCGCCAAGATGGATAGCGACTACGACAAGTACGCTGAAAAGATGGAGGACATTGATGCGCAGATAAGGGAGCCGGAACCTCCGGCACAGGCCGGGAGCAAGGCCCTTATTCTTCCAAGCGAGGAACGTCGCAACAAACTGATACGCCAGTGCCGCGCCCTATATGCCGTGTCGATCAACGAGGCATCCACTCCGGCCGAAAAGGAAAAGGCGGCTGCCAAGGTGGAGCTTTTCAGAAAGGAGCTGTACGAGAACTCTATGCTCGTGAAGATAGACAGGCAGATCAACCACATGGAGGAGCAGAAACGCAGGCTTAAAGTCAGGAACCTCTCTTTCAACTCCTATTATGAATTTGCCCTTGAACGCATCCCGCAGATAACATCGCTGGAAAAGATACATTTCGACATACGCGACTTCGCGGCTATCCTAAAACAATTCTACCGTGGCGGCGAGCTTGAGCTGACGCTGAACTCGGATATAGACTCAAACCTCTTCGACGAGCGTTTCATTGTCTTTGAAATCGACAAGATAAAAGATGACCCGGTACTTTTCCCTATCGTGGTACTCATTATAATGGACGTGTTTCTCCAGAAAATGCGTATCAAGAAGGGACGCAAGGCCTTGATAATCGAGGAGGCATGGAAAGCAATCGCCTCACCGACAATGGCCGAGTACATAAAGTTCCTCTATAAGACAGTTCGCAAGTTCCACGGCATAGCCGGTGTCGTGACACAGGAGCTTAACGACGTGATAGATTCCCCGATCGTCAAGGAGGCCATCATCAATAATTCCGATGTGAAGATATTGCTCGACCAGTCGAAGTTCAAGGACCGCTACGACGACATTGCCGCCATACTCGGACTGACACCCATACAGAAACAGCAGATCTTCACGATAAACGCACTTAACAACAAGGATGGACGCAACTATTTCAAAGAGGTCTGGATATGCAGGGGACAGGAATCCGAGGTGTTCGGCGTCGAGGAACCTCCCGAATGTTACTGGGCCTATACTACCGAACGTTCCGAGAAAGAGGCTTTGAAAATCTATCTCCGTCACTACGGGACCATGCAGGAGGCCATAACCCGGATAGAGGACGACCGGAAGAGAGCCGGAGTGTCACGCTATCTCGATTTCGCAAGAAAAATAAACCGACACAAAAAAGTAATGACGCTATGGGAAAACTGAAATATCTGACAGTGGTCGCGGCCATAATTATTTTGAGCAATACGGCCTCGGCTTGGAAAGTGGTGATTGACCCCTACTGCCTCAAAGCTGTGACAACCAATCTCGCGACGCAGAAGGCGATAGAGGATCAACACAACAAGAGGCTCGACTCCATATCCTCCAAGCAGAACAAGCTGGAGCAGTACACCGTGAGCATGGCTACAATAACAGAGCTTTACAAGGTGACGATGGAGAACATATCCGGCTTCGGCACCGAGAGCAGGTATTATGTGGAAATCGGGCTGTGTGCCTTCGACATCGTGAAGAGCGTACCCGGACTTGTCAAGACCGTGGGAAAGGCCAATTTCGCGAACAAGGCTTTGTGCCTGAACGAACTCGGCAACCTCACGGCGCAGACGCAGCAGCTCGTGGCAGACTTCATCAATATCGTCAACAACGGCAAGGTGCAGAACCCGCTCAAAGGACAGGCCACAGCAGAAACAAAATCAGACGGCTATAACTTCCTCGACAGGTATGACCGGCTGACGGTGGCCAACCGCATATATACCGACCTGCTGGAGATACGCTACAAGGTGCAGGCAATGACGGCCATGGCGCGGTATGCCACAAAGGACGACCTTTTCTTCGCAATAGACCCGGAGGGCTGGGCCAACATGAAAGTAATGCAGAACCAGGTGGGAATGCTTATTCTAAGCTGGAACGGGCTTCAGATTCTAAAACAGTGAAGTCATGGTGCCAAGGAAATTTGCAATCGCTATGCTGGCGGTACTCCTTCTTCCCTTGAAGTCGGCCGCCTTCGACTGGCCGAAAGACATGCCAACATTCGAGGCTCTGATGGCTCTTCACAAGGCTGTCAAGAAAGACGAGGACCAGGCACTTGCCCGCATAGCCACGAGTTTCGGGGAACAGTCGCTTGTGACAAAGGGGGCGGAGAAATTCAACGATGTGCGCTCCACGCTTGACACAAGGCTCAACAACGCATATTCGTATGTCGTTCTTGCGGCCGCCATATCCTCGACGGCAAGCTCCCTGTATCTTCTGACAAAGGAATACAAGGACTTTACCGTGAACACTTACAGGCATGTGTCGGAGAAACCCTTTGTAGCGTGGTACTATACCGAGGCCAACGTAGCCATAGCACGCGAGATAAAGCACGCGCGGAAACTGTACGCGACCGTAGCCGCCTCCGGCATAAATCTTATGAAGGCCTCGATGGACGAGAAGCTGAATCTCGTGATGTCGCTCAAAGACACCATCGAGAACGCCCGGAGAATAATCGACAACGCCAACCTCTACTGCTATCTCGTGACCGACTGCGGCTGGAAGCCCGACTACATATGGGAGATACTTACTTCGGAAGTCAAAGACGGGATAGTCAGCGCGGTAGTCAACAAATGGAACAGATAACCGCCACTTAAAGACAACACATATATGAGATTCAGATTTTTTACGGTGGCGGCACTCGCCGCCATGATCACGGCCTTACCCGCCGTATGTCCGGCCAAAACGCCGAAAATACATGACGACCAAAAAGAGAAGCAATGGCTCTCGATGGAAAACGGCCCGTGGTGGTTTGCTCCGGACTGGTATTACTACTTCCTCCACAAGAATTATTCCGGAGCTGAAATGTATTGGAAATGGGCCGGCTTCAAATCAGGCTACAGGGTGCGCTTCAAGGAGGAGAAATCCAATGTCAGGAGGATTATGCCCGTGCGCGTGACAGCCGAGGAAACACAGCGTCAGAAGCTCGCCAAGGTCGAGAAGGAGCGCGCCCGCGTGGAATCTCTCTACAAGGAGGAGCTGGCACGCGAGGCTGACCGTGCGGTGGATGTGACATATTCAATCTATAAGGAGGAGTTCAGCCGTATGCAGGACTGTATCGCCGACGGATTGCTCTACTGCATGAACAAGAGCAAGGGCGGCATGAAATATCAGGTTGACGAGCTTTCGCGGCAGAACGAGATTGTCTGCGCCAACATAGCCTACATACACAGACAGGGCGTGGGCTACGGACTGGAGAACGCGAAGCGTCAGCAGGCCTACGAGGAGGCGAAAGCCGCCATGAGCGAGCTTGTGAGCCGAACGGCGAGGCTCGCGGCGGTGGCGGCGACACACTATTGAACAGGATTGACGACAACCATAAAACGATAAGACTATGACTTTACTTTTCATACTCTGCACAATGGGCCTTCCTGCCATCGACGAGAGCCTTGACAGGCTCCTTGTCGCGATGGAGGCTTTTCCGAATGTGGCGATTCTCGGCAACACCATAGGCTTTGCCCGCATGCTCGGTCTCCTTCTCGCGCTATGCGTCGGCTCATACGAGTGCTGGATGATGATGCTCGGCCGGCGCGGAATGGACGTGATGAAACTCCTGCGCATAATAGGAATATCAATCTGCATTTCCTCCTCGTCATGGATATGCTCCGCACTCCAGACTCCGGGCAAGTCGCTTGAGGCCACGACCAAGGCGATGGCTATGGCCAAGAACAGGGAGGTGGCGGCACTGGAACTGAAAGTGGCTCAGAAGCAGGGGGAATACCTCGAAAGGCTGCGTGCCGTGCAGGACTCCATATCGACGGCTAAACAGATAGCCGAGATCGGCGAGGACGCTAACTGGTGGGACAAACTGATATACAATGTCGAGAATCTCGGCACCACCATAAACAATTACGCCCAGCGTGCGGCGGTCGCTGCCGAAACCAAAGTCAGCGAGTGGATAAACGATGTGATACGCTTTGTCGGCGAACTGATATTCCAGATGTCCTATTACGGCATACTCGTGGCGCAGAGGATATTCATAGCCATTATGATTGTGTTCTGCCCGATAATGTTCGCCTTGTCGCTAGCCCCGCCGTGGAACTCGGCGTGGAGCCAGTGGATGTCAAAGTTCCTCTCCCTGACGCTGTGGGGATTCGTGACCTACATGTGCCTGTACTACATAGATTTCATACTCATGTATAATCTTCAGGAGGACCTGGTGGCATACAACCACCTCCTGCACGGCACTGTCAACTCATGGGAGCAGATAGGCGCGCTCGGACTTCAGGGCATAGGCTCCAACTGCATGTACGCCATGGGGATGCTCGTGGGAGCATATATAATCCGTTTCGTCCCGGAAGTGGCCTCATGGCTGATTCCCGGCGGCATAAGCAGCGGCGCGGCTTCACCGGCAGGTTCGGTGGCGATGGGCGCGGCTACCATGGCAGGTTCCGCCGCCGGTTCCGCTGTCGGCACGACCGTCGGCCTCGGCGCAAAGGGAGTGAAAGCCTTAACCAGATAACATTACAAAAATATGCTTATTAAATCACTTGAACAGAAAACGCGGCTCGCGCTCATGACGGTCCTGACGACCGTCGCGGGCTGTGTCCTGATATGCGGCTTCACCGTCTGGCGGTGCGTTTCGCTTGTCAACGAGGAACGACAGCAGATATACGTTCTCGACGGTGACATACCGTTCCTTGCCGAACGCGCTAAGCTGGAATCCAACTTCATCATGGAGGCGAAGGCGCATATCCAGCTCTTCCACCAGTATTTTTTCAACCTTCCGCCTGACAACGACTATATAAAATGGACTGTCGGCAAGGCTATGTATATGGCCGACGGCACCGCGCTCAAACAAAAGCAGGCACTTGATGAAAACGGATTCTATTCGGACATCATATCGTCATCGGCCGTATGCACCATCATCTGCGACTCGATACAGTTCGACGAGCATACGCGCAGGTTCAACTACTTCGGCACCCAGATAATCAAGCGGCGTACACGTGACCTTAAACGCTCCATGCTGACGACAGGCTCTGTCGAGAACGTGCCGAGGACGCAGAACAATCCCCACGGACTTATGATAACCAACTGGCGCACACTTGAAAACAAGGACCTCGACTATTGACCCTTTATAAAGAAAATGATTATGAAATCTTTGCGTAAAACAATCCTCGACGGCAGAAACAGTGTCGGAAACGCCCTCGGCTCATGGCTTCGCCCAAGAATGGGAGCCATAGGCACACGCTGCCGGCTCGCGGCAAGAGTCCGCAAAGCCAATGCCTGGGCCTCACGGCATCCGCGACGCACTTTCGGCTATGTGGTGGCTACACTGGCAATGATACTCGTGTGCGACATCATTATGACCGGGGCGCGCATGGAATCGAAAGACCCCGATTTGCAGACCATCGCCAAAGTGGAGCCTATCTTCAGCGGATTCCGCACCATCCAGGCCAACAAAGAGGCGCAGCGCAGCAGGCTTCTGGAGATTGCGGGCGACGGGCAGGCCGTGAAGCACGAGCTGGACTCACTGATAGCCGTTCGACACAAGACGCATGCCGATTCCATAGGGATAATAAGGCGTTACCGGCAGCTTGAACAGATTGTAAAATCACTCAAACAATATGACAACAATGAAAAAGATTAATTTCAGACAGCCGAAATATATCTTTCCGGCGGTGATATTCATTCCGCTGTGCTTCCTGATATATTTCGTCATGCAGATGTTCGGAGGTGGCGGCGATGATGAAAAGACAGTCGCCACCGACCGGATAAACGCGACGCTTCCGGAGGCCAATGCCGAGGCCCCGGGTGACAAGATGTTCGAGATGTCGCGACGCTTCGGCGACGAGGACGCATTTACCGCCGTCGGCGCGCTCGGTGAGGAAACGCAGGAGCGCGAGGCTCTGGAACACGGATATTCCGATGACGAGCTTGACCGCATCGACGCAGCCGAGGCGGAGCGCATGCGCCAGCAGCAGGAGCTTGAGGAACTGGAACGCTCGCTTGCAGAGTCACGCCGGCACATCAATTCATATGCCTACGGCGACGGATACAACCCGGCGGACCATGAGCCGGCGGCTGATCCGAGGAGCGAGTATGCCCGCGACCTCGAAGCTATACAGCAGCGGAGCTATGAGCGTCAGAAGGCTATCGAGGCCGGGCTGGGTATCGGACAACCGGACCCGGAGGAGGCACTGCGCAGGCAGCGTGCGGATTCGATAGCAAAGGCAAGGGAGGCCGAGCGAGAGAAAAACCGCCCACTCCTGGTGCTTAAGTCGCGCGATACCAACGCGGAGAAGTTCAACACCGTGTCGGGAGAATCAGGGAGCGCGGACGCTCCGCTCATACGCGCCATGATTGACAAGACCACCAAGGCGCACGAAGGCACGAGGCTTCGCTTCAAACTTCTCGACGATGTTTCCATACACGATGTGCGCCTTCCGAAAGGCACATATCTCTACGGCACCGTCACAGGCTTCGGACAACAGCGCGTCCGCGCCGCCATAACATCAATACTCGTGGGTGGAAAATTCCTGAAAGTCAACCTGTCGGTTTTCGACAACGACGGCATGGAGGGCTTCTATGTGCCCGAATCCGCCTTCCGCGACTTTATGAAGGAGGCCGGGGCAAGCACCGTGCAGCAGAACATCAGCTTTGAGTCCGAAAGCGGCTACGGCTCGGGAATATCGGGAGAGGCAATAGCCCTTCAAGCCCTGCAGAACATGTATAACTCAGCCACTTCCGCCGTGTCTGCCAACCTGCGTAAGAACAAGGCTAAAATCAAATACAACACAATAGTTTATCTCATCAACTCAGACGAGGCATATTAACCGACAATACTCCATATATGAACAACAGAACCATTATCGCGGCTCTCACGCTGTGCGCTGTCGCGCTCCAGGCTCCGGCCAAAGAAAAAATCTATGTCAACTCCGAGGTGACTACCCATATAGTCATGCCGGAGAACATAAAGATGGTGGACCTATCCACAGCGAAAATCATCGGTAACCAGTGCGCTGACAACATAGTGCGCGTAAAGCCCTTCATAGAATCCGACTCCCTTCCATGCACATACCGCGAAGGCGAGCTGATGGGTACGCTGACGCTTATCGGGGAGCGTCACCTCGCGCAGTACGACATGGTATATACCGCCGCCCCTTCCCGCGCCGCCTCGATACACAGGGTGCCGTACTCCGGCATGGACTCCTATATAAACCCGGAGGTGTCTATGCCGCAATCGGAGATGGCCCGCTATGCCTGGGCCGTTTACGGGAGCGGACGGAAGTACAACCAGGTTGTGTCAAAGGCTCACGGCATTAAGGCGACAGTCAACAACATCTATGCTGTCGGCGACTACTTCTTCATCGACTACTCCCTTCAGAACAGGACAAAGATTCCATACGACATCGCGGAGGTGCGTGTCAAGCTCACCGACAAAAAGGAGGTCAAGGCCACCAACTCGCAGACCGTGGAGCTGACGCCGGCTTACTCGCTGAATCTTGCGGGAAAGTTCAGGAAGAACTACCGCAACGTGCTTGTGCTTGACAAGCTCACTTTCCCTGAAGAAAAGGTGCTGAGAATCGAAATATCCGAGAATCAGATAAGCGGGCGCGTCATAACGCTCACTATCGAGTATGACGACATACTCAACGCTGACGGCTTCGACTCCGACATTCTGAGGAATCTGCCGTTTTCTTATACTCCCCACATCTATAAATAACCGGACCCCGCTATGAAAAAGATATTGCTGTCAATGATACTTGCCGTGGCCGCTCTCGGAGCGTCGGCACAGGATAACAAGCTCGCCGTCAACGCCGGGGTTCTGTTCCCTTCGACGCTCAATGCCACGGTGGGCTATGAACGTTCCTTTACCTACGGCAACGCCGTGGAGGTCTACGCAGAGATCGGCAACCACTGGAAATCCGGAACCGGACAGTTCTGGAAAGGGTATTACTGGGACGGAGGGCTGATATACAAGCACAGACTCCACCGGTATAAGAACGGCAGTTTCCGGTTACGTTTCGGCCCGCAGTTCGGAGCCGTGGAACGAAAGTTCTTCATAGGGATAGAAGGCGGCTTTGAGTACAATTATGTATTTCAGAACGGCTGCGAGTTCTCGATAATCCAGAAAAACAACGTGAATTTCCTGCATGGCGACACCTTCCGCAACGGCCTCATGCTCGGATTCAAGATACCTTTCTGATAACTTCCGCCCATGGCATTTGAAGAAACCAGGGAACAGCAACAGATGTATAACTACTTCCGTAGCTGCATATATATCTTCCTGATAATCGAGATAGTGATGAATCTGCCGATAACGGCGGACAACCGCGTCACGCAGTTCATTCTTGACCTGCTCGGACGCTTCAAGGTGTTCAGCTCCGTGGCCGGATGCAAGGTGGCCGAGCTGGTATGTATCTGCGTGGTATGTATCGGCACCAAGGCGAAAAAGGCGTTGAAGTTCAATGTCAGGACTATGGTGATATACCCGGTGCTTGCCGGGCTTACGCTCGTGGCGTTGTGCTTCATTTTCCACCACGGCACATGGGGCATGTCGTTGTTCGGTTTTCCGGCCAACCGGATCCTCTATGCCTTCTGCTCCGTAATCGGCACAATGCTCGTCCACCAGGGGCTTGACGGAATAGCCAAATACTACAACCACAAGGTCGGCGAGGACCGCTTCAACTTCGAGAACGAATCGTTCCAGCAGTCGGAGAAAATTGCAGAAACTCCCTATTCTGTCAATATTCCGATGATATATTATTATAGGCGCAGGATGCACGACGGCTGGATCAATATCATCAATCCGTTCCGTGGCACAATCGTTCTGGGAACACCCGGCTCCGGCAAGTCTTTCGGAATCATAGACCCGTTCATCCGGCAGCACTCGAAAAAGGGGTTTGCCATGATGGTGTATGATTACAAGTTCCCGACGCTTGCCAAGACCCTTTTCTATCAGTATTGCAAGAATTTACATTACGGCAGACTGCCGCAGGGCTGCGGATTCCGCATTGTGAATTTTACAGATGTGGAGTATTCAAACCGGATAAACCCGATACAGCGCAAGTACATACCGGACCTCGCGGCGGCATCGGAAACGGCAGCCACACTTCTTGCCTCGCTCAACAAGGGTGGCGGAGAGAAGAAAGGCGGCTCGGAGGCGTTCTTTACCAACTCGGCCGAGAACTTCCTGGCGGCGATCATCTATTTCTTTGTCAATTTCCACCCGACGGGGTTCCTCAAAGGGAAGAAGCTGAAACGCTTTATCTCCCATGAGGGGAAGAAACTTGAAATAGTGATACGCAACTGGGACGACTACAACGCCATAGATGACAAAGGCGCGGTAATACTTGACTTCGTGGACTGCAACGGCAACGATGTATCGACAGACGAGGACAGGATGTTTGTCGAACTCGAAGGTTTCTCATACATAGACCGCCTCGGCAAGCTGATTATTATAGACCGCAGCTGGTATGAGGACGATGCCGGCAACGAGGTCGTGCCGGACACTATAACCGGGGAATATTCGGATATGCCGCATGTGTTGTCGTTCCTCGGGCGCAAGTATTCGGAGGTGTTCGACATTCTGATGATGGACGACAAGATAGCCTCGCTGATGGCTCCCTTCAAGTCAGCTTATGAGAACAAGGCCAACGACCAGCTGGAAGGCATGGTAGGCACATTGCGTGTAAACGCGGCGCGTCTTGTGTCGCCTGAGGCCTACTGGGTGTTCACCGGTGACGATTTCGACCTCAAGATTTCAGACCCTGCCGCCCCGAGCTATCTCGTGATTGCCAACGACCCGGAGAAGGAGCAGGTCATAGGCTCTCTGAACGCTCTTGTGCTGAACCGTCTTATAACGCGTGTAAATTCCAAGGGGAATATCCCTGTGAGCATTATCGTCGATGAGCTGCCGACGCTGTATTTCCATAAGATAGACCGCCTAATCGGTACGGCGCGAAGCAACAAAGTAGCTGTGACTCTCGGATTTCAGGAGCTTCCCCAGCTGGAGGCTGACTACGGCAAAGTGGGTATGCAAAAAATCATCACTACCTGCGGCAATATCTTCATGGGCGCGGCACGAAACAAGGAAACCCTTGAATGGGCGCAGAATGACGTGTTCGGCAAGGCGAAGCAGACTTCAACCTCGATAACGATAAACGACTCAAAGGTATCGACCTCCATATCCGAGAAAATGGACTACCTCGTTCCGGCGGCCAAGATAGCTGACATGGCTACCGGCTGGCTCGCGGGACAGGCGGCGCGTGACTTCACGGCAACCGACAAGAGCATGCTCTCGCATTTCGACATCGAGCAGTCGGAGGAGTTCAAGACCACCAAGTATTTCTGCAAGACCAATTTCGACATGGAGCGTATCAAAGAGGAGGAATCGCACTATGTCGAGCTTCCGAAAATCTATACTTTCGCCGACGAACGCGAGAAGGAGATTATGCTTAACCGCAATTTCAAGCGTGTCAACCGGGAGGTGGAGGATATGGTAAAGGAACTTCTCGGGATACAGTAACATCCATTCTTACAATACAGTTGCGTATGAATAACACTGCCACATTCAACATACCTCTTTCCCTCAGGGCAAGTGGCAGCGCGTTGAAGATTATAGCCGTCCTCTCGATGGTGGCCGACCACTGCGCATATTTCCTGATGGGGCCGGACGCGCCGTTTTACGGCGTGTTCCGCTCCTTCGGGCGCATTGCGTTCCCGGTATTCGCTTTCCTTGTGGCGGAAGGATTCGCCAACTGCCGCAACAGGTTGAGATATTTTCTGATTCTCGTACTTTTCGGAATTATAAGCGAACTGCCCTGGCATATGCTTAACGGTGCCGATGGCTCGCATAATGTCATGTTCACTCTCTCGCTGGGGGTGGCGGCTCTGGCGGTGTTCGACCGGCTGTGTGAACACGGACCGCTCTCTTTCATCGTAGTGCTGGCTGTCGCGGCTTTGGCATGGTGGCTCAGTACCGATTATGACTGGCGCGGCGTGCTGATGATTTTTCTTTTCCATATTCTCCGGCACGGCACCATGCGTCCGTGGCTGGAACGTTCATCGACACATTTCCCATCACAGGCACTCCTGCAGATTATCTTCACATTTCCGCTTATGGCACACTACGGCATAGCCGGAGCCATGCTTGCCTCCGCCGTTATCTTCCTATATGACGGCACACGGGGATTTATCCGGGGCAGCATAGCCAAGTATGCCTTCTATGCGATTTACCCCGCACATCTGCTGCTCATTGCATTATGTTCTTAATTATGACAGCCGTCAGGAGAAAGACCTGGCGGCTGTCTTGTGTGGTATCCTGTGGGGTAACTTGCGGGGTACCCTTATAAAAAAGGTACGAGCCCAACCCATGGAGCTGGACTCGATTTAATCTTGTTTATAGTGCAGTTGGCAGCATCGGGGCCATCCAAATACACTTTTTCTTTTGCAAAGGTAACAAGACTTTTCTAATCCAACAAATTATCAGTGCCTTTTTCTTCGCAATTTAACTATTTTTGATTTAATCACATCTATCCCGCGCCTGACCGCACTCTTTTTCGGGACAATGATACCTGTCTGGTTTTCGACGATTGGCTGCATCGAGGGTGTCTTTTGATAAAGCAGGTCTGTCGCTTTATATATTTCATGCCACATATCGTTAGCCCGGTTCACCGAAACCTGCCTTAACAGGTAATCCACAACACGCATTGCCCCCTTGAAGGTCTGGTTGTCATTCCCATTGAAATAAGCACAGGCTTCGCCGGTTCTGATGCCCGAGGATAATGTCATTCCGAAAAGAAGATTGCCATGAGCGCATGCGTTACGGACTTCCCTTAATGCTGTCAGATAGCTTTTGAATGTTTCGATAGCCAATTCTTTGAAATGCGAGCTTATCAGTCTTTTATCCCTGTCCCAGACAAGATTGTCATAAAGGACTTCAAGATTACCGAGCGTCATAAACTCCATCGTTTTCCATGCGGGAGCGAATTGACCGGTATATTTGGAATGATGTCGCTGTATGGGCAGTTTGTTCTTTATTGAGCGGTACGCCTCACCCGGGAATTTCCGAATGAAATTAGCGGAAACGACATTGGGGTCCACAAACCATGTCGGATTTGCCTTATACTTGTTGGATAGCTCATATACTATTGTCGTGCGGATAGCGACTTCTATTCTCGAAAGATATTTGTTCAGGATATTTCTAAGATCTATATCAAAATAATATAAAGCCACCACATCCTCTATACGGGTACCATGCTCGACATTATGCTGCCGCCGATAATCCAGATGTGGATAAGTTTTCTCAAAAGGATACAGATAGAACCCCAGCCGATAGTATCCGATGTCCGCCAGATACTCCCTTGCCTTGGCTTCATCGGAAATTACCACACCATGTCTGCGGAGTATAGCTATCTGCTCCTCATGGGTCGTAGCCCTTTTGTTATATGGTATTTTTCTTCTTGCCATTCAAAAATGTTAATTCAACTACAAAATTACTCAATTATTCTGACATTTCAAGTATTCGGTAACCTCTATGTATAAGGATTCTACGGTTATCCGTGCTATTTCATGCTAAATCTGACGAAGCACCCGGATGACTGCACGGATATAGCCCGGATCCTCGGCGTAGCCGATGTTTTTGAGCCATAAAAGATAGTTCCCGCCCTTGTAGCGGTACTGCACTTTCGTATAGTATGCCCTTACGCTCTCCGTCCAGTGCGCGAACTCATAGTATTCGCCTGTCCTCGGATTGGTGAGGCCGAAAAGGTTATGCTTGTTGCGGCATACCGACGACTTGAACCATCCGGTTTCAAGAATGGCCTGCGCAAGCACGATTTTGGGATATTTTATGCCGTTCAGCTTTATCTCTTCAATAAGGTTTGGCACAGTCAGCTCCGGCAAGCTGTCGGTGCCGCGTATATTCCTGCGCTGCGACTTTGAACCTGTGACACTGTGTGCTTTTACCTCATTCCCGTGCTTGACCGTCCTTTTTACGGCATTTTGCAAAGGATTATCCATATGCGGCTCCGCATTATTCTTGTTTTCAACGATTTGCATTGACGCCTTGTGCATTTCAGCCGTCACCGGCGAATCTTTTGTAATGGTATGGAACTGCGCTGTGGCATGCTGCGCGCAGAAAAACACACATACACAGGCAACAAAAATGTTCGGAATTTCTGATTTAGCAATCATATGGGGATAATTTTGGCACCGACAAGCGGTTACGCCGCAAATTTACAACCACTTATCTACTGATATGGAAATTCCGAACAAAAATCAGCAAAGCTCCCTGCCTTATGATAAACTCGCACTGTTAGGCATAGACCGGGAGAAGGCCGACAGACTTCCGCAGGATGTCAGGCGTAAGCTCATCGACGGAGAAGTCACACCGCTGTTGCAGGTGTCACTGGACGCCGGCAACGGCACAGTCCTTAAATTGCCCCTTAAACTCCAGCTCTCCGCCGACAAAGACGGCAATCCCACACTCATCGCATACCCGGTGCAGCGTGAACTCTCAATCGAGAAAGACAACGTGCTGCGCCTCTCCCGACAGGAGGCTGACGCGCTCCGTCGTGGAGAGGTACTGCAAAAAGCCGTGGATGTCAACGGAGAGAAAACACAGCAGTATCTCCAGCTTGACCCCGAAACAAAATCCGTCATGCACCGCCGTATTACCGAGATACAGATAGAGCAGCGGCTTAAGGATATGGAGAAAGTCAACGACATAGAGCTTGGGGCGCAGCAGAAGCAGCAGGCCCGCGAGGGCAAACCGGTGGAGCTTGATGTAGGAGGCGAAAAGGTGTCGGTGGGCATCGACCTGCGCGAGCCTCAGGGCTTCAGGGTGGTAAAAGGCGACCTCCGGGAATGGGAGCGGCAGCAGAAACTACAGTATGACGAGCGGCACCCGGAATATCTCGGACTGGTTATGACCGACAGGAACCGCTGGGAATACCGGAAAGTAGTCGAGCATGACTCAAAAGAACGTGCCATACGGCTTGACACCACTCGCGAGATAGAACGCAAATCCGGATTCAAACTCTGATATTCATGGCCGGACAAAAAAGAACGGACATTCCCGATGAAACGCTTGCCGGGCAGTTTGACGAGATGAAAAAGAGGCATCCGGACGCAATTCTGTTGTTCCGCACCGGCGATACCTACATGACATACCGCCAGGATGCTGACAAGGCTTCTTCCGTTCTCGGAATAGAACTCAGAGAACGCCCCCTTCCGGACAACACCACAATCAGGACTGCCGGATTTCCATACCACGCACTCGACACTTATCTTCCCCGCCTTGTAAGGGCCGGTCTGAGAGTCGCCATTTGCGAGCAGCTTGAAGATCCGAAGCGGAAGAAAAAAGAGGCGGACGGCCTTGATACATCCGGCCCTATAAAGGAACCAATCAAAAAAGAAAACGATATGCCAAGAAAAAAGAAAGAGAAAGCTCCCCAGGAGGAGCCGGGAAAGACCGCCGGGGTCCCGGCAGATGGCGAAAACCCGAAAGAAAAGAAGTCCGAATCCACATCACATAGTGCCGGACAGGGCGACGCCGCCACGGAGCGGAAGCCACGCGAGCCGCAGATGGTGACTGTCAACGGCGACAAGGTGACACACGGCCATGCCTACCGCAGCAACGTGAACCCTGAGGACTGGTATTTCACCGCCAGAATCAACGGCCAGCAGCTCAAGCCGCAGAAGATGGAGCCGGCCGATGTCGCCGCCTACGACAAGAAGGAGATAGGCGTGCCGGAACTCATGCAGCGTTACTATCCGACAAAGCTCATGCCGAGAGTGCCGGAAGAGGCGTTCAAATATCCCAACGGACTTGCCGGGCCGTCAGGACCGCTGACCGTCGATAAGTTCAATGTCTACAAGGAAACCGACGAAACCCGTGCGGACTATGGCAGATACAAGTTCTACGCGCAGGTAGGCGACAAGAAGATGTCGGCCCCGGCCTCCCGTGATGACCTGAACGCCTACTTTGACCGCGTGGCGACTCCCGGACAGCTCGTGGAGCGCAATTTCGGCGAGCGTCTGCACCTCCCTTCCCATTACGCGCAGTTCCGTCTACCCGACGGCATAGACCCCAAGGGCGTCCGCGTCGCCAAAGACCGTTCCGACGGCAAATGGAAGGTGTCGGCCGACCTCGGGGAAGGTCTGGGCCGCACCTCAAAGCAGGAAATATCGTTCGACGACGGCTATTCGCTCTTCAAGGCCAAGAGCGCGACACGCGAGCAGATAGCGGCCAAGTATCTCGGTGGCGAGATAGCGGCGATGATGGCCGCGCCCCTGTCGGTGGAGAAGTCCGCCTCCATGAAAATGTAAACACTTTTATCAACGCTAAAAGAATACCGCAATGGCAAAAATAGAATACGACGAGCTGGTCCAGCTCCTTCAGGACGGCAAGATAGGACACCTTCGCTTCCTGCTTGAGAGCGACGACGCGGAGGCTTATCTTGAATGGTGCGAACAGCACGGCATAGAGCCGTCCGAAGAGTCGGCAGAGTTCTACTACGATGAAACGGAGATAGACATGATGGAGCGTCAGCTTATCGACGACGAGTGCTATGGCATCTGGAACTGACGGACACGGCGGCTCAGGACAACAGGCACTTGACCGGTTCGCGCAGATGATGATAGAGCGTATGGAGAAGATGAAGGAATCGGACTGGCAGCAGGGCTGGATAGGAGGCGCGGCCTCCTCCGGCCTGCCTCAGAATGTGATCGGGCGTAACTACTCCGGCTCAAATTCCTTCTTCCTCCAGCTATATACTGCCGCGCAAGGTTATCAGCTCCCGGTGTTCCTGACTTTCAGGCAGGCCCACAATTTCAAGGCCCATGTCCTGAAAGGAGAAAAGGCGTTCCCGGTAATATACTGGGACATGCTCGTGCGCGACAAGGACGGCAGAAAGATAAGCTCCGATGAATACAGGGCAATGTCAAGGGATGAAAGGAAGAATCTCGATGTAATCCCTTTCGTGAAGGCATTTCCGGTCTATAACCTCGACCAGACCAATTTCCGGGAGGTGCAGCCCGAGAGGATGCAGAAACTACTGGACCGCTTCAAGGTGCCGGAACTGCGCGACACGCAGGGCATGTACGCCCACTCTGCCCTTGACAGCATGGTGGCGCAGCAGTCGTGGCTGTGCCATATCCAGGCCGACCGCGAGGAGAAGGGTGCATACTATTCTCCCTCTCGTGACATAGTGGTGCTTCCCATGAAGGCGCAGTTCAACAAAGGTACGACGCCGGAGGAGGTTTATCGCGACGGCATGGAGTTCTACTCGACCATGCTGCACGAGATGACCCACTCCACCATGACACCCGAAAGACTCAACCGCGAGGCAGGAGCGAAGTTCGGCGACCCAAAATATGCCAAGGAGGAGCTGGTGGCAGAGCTTACCGCCGCCATGATATCCCACTCGATGGGATTCGACGCAAGGGTTACGGACAACTCGGCGGCATATCTCGATTCATGGATTTCGGTACTGAAACAGGAACCGAAGTTCATTGTGTCGGTGATGGCCGATGTAAACAAGGCCTCGGAAATGATACTCGACCGCGTGGACGCACAGCGTCTTGCACTCGGGGAACAACCGTATCTGGCGAAGAACGACCCGTGGGTGCCTGCGCCGGAGGACGAGATATGCCCCTTCAAAAACGCCTCCATCGTAAAGACCCGTTCCGGCGATTTCGCCATACGGGCCTCCTACAACGGCGTCGATCTCGGCATGAAGCCCATCGAGCGTTCCACGGCCCGCATGTACTTTCAGCTTACCGACCGCCGCGAGAAGGATATTTTTCTCGGAAGCACCATACGGAAGCATTACGAGTCGGAGATTGTCGGCATAGACCGCAAGGCGTCCAAGTCACTTTCAATGGCATGACGGCATGGCAACGGGAGATTATAAAATAAGATTCAAGGACCTGAAGGCGCGTGTCGGCATCGACGATGTGGCCTATTCGCTCGGCTACCGCCTCGACCGCAAGGCCGGCGTGGGCCGCTACATAGAGCTTGTGCTGGGCGACGGCAAGGAGAAGCGTGACACCATCATAGTGAGCAACCGCCGTGACAAGGCCTCGCAGACCTTCTTCCGGCGCGACGGCTCCAAGGGGGACGTCGTGAGCTTCATACGCGAGAATCTGAGTTCGTTCAACGCCACAGGGCATAACGAATGGCAGAAAATCGCCGGGGTAATGGCGCAGTTCGCCAACATGCCGGAACCTGACTACGGCAGGGATCGTGATTATGCGCGTGGCCGGGAGGCACCGCAGGTTTTCGATCCCGCACGTTACAGGACGAAGCCGATAGACCCCGACCGGATTCCCCGGCTCTTCTCACAGCGGGGTTTTTCGGCCGATACAGTGAAAACCCTGGCCCCGTTCATTTCCCTTGTGTCTGACCGCCTCAACGGTAACTTCAACGGCTTCAACATCGGATTTCCATACACCGCTGCAGGAAGCGACAGCATTGTCGGTTATGAGATAAGGGGCATGGGCGGCTACAAGTCGAAGGCCGCCGGCACCGACTCATCGACCGCCGCATGGGTGGCAGACCTCTCGCACGGGAAAAACGGCCTTGTACGGCATGTGTTTTTCTGCGAGTCTGCTTTTGACGCGATGGCCTTTTTCCAGATGAACCGCACGCGACTGGGGGAGAACATAGCCCTCGTGTCGCTCGGGGGCACCTTCTCCGACCGTCAGGTGCAGGGAGTGATGGAGCGTTTTCCCGACGCCCGGGCCTATGACTGCTTCGACAACGACCTTGCAGGAAGGGTAAACGGTCTGAGGCTCATGGCTCTGGTCGAGGATATTCCGCTGAAAATCACAAAGACCGACACCGGACTTATGGTGGAGTCAAAAGACGCGAGTTTCAATCTGGCACCGGATCGGTCGATATACACTCAGGTCGGCACACATATACCCGTGCGCTACCGCATGGGTCAGTGGCAGCCTCCAAAGGATTTCAAGGACTGGAACGACTGCCTGTTGGGTAAACGTATCGAGCCCAAGATAATGACCTCAAAGTATGAACGTGACGAAAACCTTGCCGGACGAAGGAACCCCGGCATTAAAATGTGACTGAACGATGAAAACACTTACCCGCAAGACACTTGCCTTTGCCGCCTTTTCCCTCCTGTCATTTCCGGGACAGTATATGGCGGCACAGCAGACCGACCCGACGCTGACGGCGGCTGTGATAGCACAGACCGCCGAGCTGAAGAGCATACACAAGAAGCGCAAGACCACCCAGGAGCGGATTATCGCTGCCGAGGCTGCCGTGACCGTCGCCCTCGACCGGGTACACTCGGTCGAGAACAAGATGCTCGAATACCTGTCGAACGCCCAGGGCGCGATGCAGAACCTGTATCAGATAAAGCGTGCAGGCGAGCTTGTGCTGACGGAGATTCCCAAGAACTGCGACCTGCTGCGAAAGTCGGTGCCGGGCCACCTCAAAGGCACGGCGATAGCCCTGCTGGTATCGGACGAGCTGACCGACGCGGCCACACAGATGGCCGCGCTCTATCCCTTTATGAAACAGCTCGTGACCTCCGGAAGCTATACGGTTACGGGGGACGACGGCGGCAAGGAAAAACATAAGGTGAACCTTCTCAACTCGGCCGAGCGGTACTATATAGCCAACGAGGTCGTGACGCGGCTTGAAACCATAAACACCGACCTGTGGCTCCTGGCATGGCAGGTGCGCACGCTATCGTGGAACGACCTGTGGTTTTCGCTCGACCCCGACGGCTGGGCGTCGGTGATGTCCGGCAAAGCCATTGCCGAAAACCTTGTGTGGGAGTGGAACACAATCAGATACAGATGACAGAATCAACAACATTACATTTCAAGACAATGGATAACGAAACAAAGATTATCGGCCGCTGCCCTGTGTGCGGCGGCAACGTGGTAAAGACCTGCAAAGGCTACCGCTGCGAGAACAATACCGGGGAGGACGGCAAGTGCGGCCTCTTCATCAACGGAGTGATAGGCAACCGCAAGATGTCCGACGCCGAGATTGCCGAACTGCTGGAGAAACGGAGCATCATGCTTGACGGCTTCGCCACAAAGGAGTGGAAGGCATTTCCCACGGTGCTTGTGATGAATGCCGACGGCACCATCGCCATGGAATCGGTCGTGGCGCGCTGCCCCCGCTGCGGCGGCGAGATCCGCGTGGGCGCAAAGGCTTTCAACTGCTCCAACTACCGTCGGGAGGACGCCCCCTGCGATTTCGTGATATGGCGCAACATCGGGGGACACCTTGTGACGGCCGCCGAGGTGCGGGAGATATGCGAGTCCGGCGTCACATCGGAAGAGATAGAGATGTACGGCGAGAACGGCGTGATATACCGCCGCAAGCTCGGCCTTTCCCCTGACAAGTCAAAAGTCATAAAAGTATGAGGCCGGGAACGAAACTCGCCGTCATGCTTGCCGGCGGCGCACTGGTATGGGGGCTTATTGCCATGGCCTTGTGCTGGCGTGAGAAACCGCAGAAAAAGGCGGTACGGGTGGCGCAGACCGCGCTTTACGCCTCGGTTGACAATCCGGAATCTGTCAAGGTCGTAGCCGTCAGCGAGCCGGACAGCGTTTTCGGCCGCTGCTACATCGACGATGACGAGAAGATGGCTATCGCCGTGTCGATGATGAAGGTCAACGAGAAGGTCATGTCGCAGACCGACGGCCTCCGTGACCTCGATTTCGAGGATTCTTCCGTCACTGATCTTGTCAGCCGCCAGATGTCGGCGATGGGCGCGCTGCGCTCTCTCGCCGGATTCGTGGACCCGGACGCTCCACGCAAGCCTTTCAGCGGCTGGAAAGTCAAGATCGAGTATGAGGCCGTATCGGAAGGCGGCTCGCCTTACCGCTCTGAATACTGGTTCATACTCGACCGCGACGCCCAATGTGTGGTGAACTCCTTTGAGATACCGCTGCTGTGAATCATAAAGTCATTTGCTAAATCTGTAACATCTTACGCTTATGAAGGAAACACTCAATCAAATCGGACAGCTCACCGGCTCCTTTATGAAGGATGCCTCTTCGCAGCTCGACAAGGGCAACAAGGCGGCGGGACTTCGCGCACGCCGCGCATCCCTGGAGCTGGAGCCGCTGCTAAAGCGGTTCCGCAAGCTGTCGCTGGCGGCTTCGGCCGCCGGCAAGGAATAGGACTCTCAGTCTGATCATGCCGGCAGGGACATCAGTCCTGCGGCCTGCAATCTGTCTGCAATCTTACTGCCATTTTACAATAGGACAATTTTTTTGCTATCCGGGAATCCCTGTGCGCGAGCATGGGGATTCTTCCGTTTGTTGACCTGTGGCCTTCGCGCCCGTTGATTTTACGCCACAAAGTTACGGCGGGCGGTGACGGCGGCAAGCGACCGCCTGTGGCTTGGCTTCGGGAAAAAATCCGGCAGCCTTCCGCGATTTGTGTCAAATCGGGTATTCCGTATTTTTTCGCTTGCCACGCTTGCCTTGCGCCCCCTGTGCCCTCCGTCGTGAATGTATCGTAAAAATCCCCCGGACGCGAGAAGCCGCAAGGCTTCAAGCCAAAAGGGAAAAACAAAAAACAAACATTTCTCAAACATCTAAATCCTTTTTATTATGGCAGCAGCACAGACCAACGCAGCAAGAAACATCAACGCAACCGCAGTACCACTCGCGCTCATTCAGCCAGGCGGCTACAACCCCCGAAAGACCTTCGACGAGCAGGGTCTGACCGAACTTGCCAACTCTATCCGTCAGCAGGGGGTGTTGCAGCCCATAGGGTTGCGCCCGATACCCGACACCGACCGCTACGAAATCGTGTACGGCGAGAGGCGTTACCGCGCCTCGCTCATAGCCGGTAGGGAGGATATTCCGTCAATCGTCTATGACGCGCTGTCGGACAAGGAGGCCGAGGAAATGGCGGTTACCGAGAACCTGCAACGGCAGGACATCGCCCCAATGGAGGAAGCAGTGGCTTTCCGACGCCTCATAGAGAGCGGACGCTATGACATACGGTCGCTTGCCGTGCAGGTGGGCAAGAGCGAGGCCTATATCCGCACCCGAATGAAGCTGACAACCCTTATACCCGAAATCGCCGTGTTGCTCGACAATGACGACATCACTGTCAGCGTCGCCTCCGAGATATGCCGCTACGGGGAGGACGTTCAGAACGAGGTGTACGACAAGCACCTGAAGGACGGAGTGCCGTACAACAGCTGGCGCGGCATGACGGCCTCAAAGGTGGCGCAGCTCATAGAGCGCGACTTTACCACCGAGCTGTGCCGTTATAGCTTCGACAAGTCGGCTTGCGCCTCTTGCCCCCACAACACCTGCAATCTGCTCCTTTTCGTAGAGGAGGGCTACGAGGGGAAATGTGCAAAATCCTCATGCCTCAAAGAAAAGCACACGACATATATTACCGACAAGGCTCTCGCCATACTTGATGAACACCCCGAGGCCAATTTCTGCCAATATCAGTATGACATCAACGAGGCGGCGGCAGCGCGTCTTGCCGGAATGGGCTACGGCATTGAAACCACGGACACACGCCCCGACACCTTTCCGACCGAGCCTGCCGAGCCGCAGAGAGAGGCATATGAAACGGAAGAGGGATATGCCGAGGCCGTGCAGATATACGGGGCGCGTATGCAGAGCCATAGGGAGGAATGTTCCGTACTGCGCGCAAAGTGCAGCGAGGGGGAAATAGCCTTGTGTATCTGCGTGGGACGCATGGATGTGACACTCTGCTACAAGGAGGTGCCTCTTAAACTCCGCGAGAACGGCAACGCGGCAATGGCGAAAGTGGCCGAACTGGAGGCACAGGATATACGCAACAGGGAGATAGCCATAGAGAAAACAATCAAGGACACCAAAGCCCAAATCCTCAATGCCGATATAACCGAGGCAAAATTCACAAACGAGGAGGACAGAATGATATATTTCTTCCTGCTTTCATCGCTCCGCAGCGAGCATTACGAGGCCGTGGGGATTACCGACCGCAAACAATACGGCGCACTCTCCGACGAGGAGAAAATGGCCGTCATCGCCAATCTCAACGCCAGGACCAAGGCGATTATCCGCAGGGATTTCCTAATCGCCCATTTCAAGGACGCGAGCCGGACTAACGCCATCTCGGGGCTGCTTTTCGCTTTTGCGAAGAAGCACATGCCGGAGGGATTGGCGGCCATAGAGAGCCAATACAACGAGGAGTACGAGAAACGGCACAAACGCCTCGATGAACGCATAGCTCAGCTCATGCCGGCACAACAGCCGGAGGAGGAACCCGAGGCACCTGACACTCCCGAGGCCGCCGAGCCGGAGGAAGCCGAGGCGGTGCTCCTGAAACCGATACTCCCGATGAAACCGAGGCTATCAGCACCGATATTGATGGAGATATGCCGCAGGAAATGGATAACGGCAACGAAGAAGCTGCTGCCTGAGCGACAGGCAGATGTTTGAGCAAGCCACCCCAAGCCGAAAGGCGCGGGGCGGCTTTTGCGTGTAGCCCCCCAAAAGCCGCCGGTATGGAAAACCTGACAGCCCGGCAGGTCTGGGAAAACTTGCCTTTTCAAATTTATGACAGCCGGATTACAAGCAGAATGTCGGCGATGACTGCGGCGATTGACAGCTGACTATATGTTGAAGCTGTCAGCCCATCTCAATATCAGATAAATCAAGAAGCCTCCTGACATAGAGGATAGAAGAAATGCTCCTGTCGTAAGGATAAAAGGGGGTCTGTAATGTTTGCGTTGCGGATAGCGACGGAAATAAGCCCGCTCCCGTTGTGGCGTGAACCGATGTGTCTTCAGCCATCTCTTTGAATATAAGACAACAGCAAGCGCACAGGCGGCACAAATGGATAATATGACAAGAACAGTGTTGACGGTTTGTTCTCTGACCATCACAACTGTGCAAAGCAACAGCAATATGAGTGGCGGCAAAACAAAAAAGCACTCCACATAAAACCACATACTCCATACCGCCGGGCCACCTTTGCCCATATAATACAGGTGGTCGAGCCAGTTGAATTTGTGTTTACGCTGAAATGCCATTGCCTTTAATAGATGTGATAGTCGAAATCACAAAGTTAATAAAATTCTGACAGAGATGTGCGCGGGCGATGCGGTTTTATTGCGCATAATAGCCCAAAAGTCAATGGGAATCGTTAAATTTGCATTATCAATGGCAATCTTAGGCAATATGAGCGGAATGACAGGCATACTTCGGCGCGGAATCCGACACCTTGCGGCGGTGTCGCTCCTTGCCGTGCTTTGTGCCGGATGCCGGTCTGATGCCACGCCGCCAGTCGAGGAATGGCTTAGAGAGAATTTCAAAGCCCATGAGAGCGAGTTTGATGAGATTGCCACGATTGCCCTGAGTGTCCCCATGGATGATTGTTTTGTCTATCCGGGATACATCAATGGCGACACTATAACGAGAACCGAACCGGATTCAATATTCCTTGCAGAATTGGGTAAAGCGAAACGGGAGAGGCTCGACAGCCTACTTAAAGCCGTAAAATGTATTGACATGACAGTCGCACCGGTCAACCGAAGCATATCCCTTCCCTGCTATCGCTATGGCTCGATAAGGGGATGGGCGGTAAATTATTCCTACATGGGCAAACGCCCATCTGCATTGACCTTCGTTGAGGATAAAGACCTTCACGAAGCGTTCCTGTATTGGCAGGGCGACAAGTCAAAGAGACCCTTCCCCAGAAGGGAACTTAATGCACATTGGCATATCGAATATCAGCAATGATTAAGTCATGAACGGAATTACTGAGATATGGGAGGCTGTCAGCCGGAAGGCGGGCGAACATTTCGAGTGGGCGCAGGCAAACCCGAAATTCGGGCTGCTCCTTGTCGCACTTCTGCTTGCCCTGTGGCTCACGGGGCTGTTGCTACGGTGGAAATGGGCGTGCCACTGGCAATTTTGGGGTAAGCTGTGGCTTTTCGACGACTGTAAGCCCGAAACACGCCGCCGGATTCAGATCGCACTGGTCGGCGTAGCGTTGATTGCCTGCCTTACGTTGTTTTTTGTGTGGAGGTAACGGCATGGAAAAGGGCACGAATAAATATCGGATTTGCTTCGTTGATTAGTGGTATGTAGCCGAGAAGTGGAGTGAGAGTGAGCATAACAACCTCAACGGAGCTATGCTGCTGTTCTTTTACTGGCTCTTTGTGATAGTCATGCCTCTTGGTCTAACACGGGGCTGTCTTTGGGGACCTGCGATTGCTGTGTCCTCTCTGATTCTTGTTTTTCTGCCCTCGGTGTTCTGCCGCCTCCGTTATACCCCGGCACGGCGCAAAGCTCTCCGCGAACATTACCGGGACATGAAGCGTCCCGGCAGAAGGCTCGCCGTAATAATCCTTGTTGCCTTTGCACTGACGATAGCCATTTTTACATTGATTCTTCAATTATGCCTATGAAGAACCGGGAACATAAACAGCGATTCTATCTTTGGGGTGTCTGGCAGACGACTAACTGTTAGGAATACCAATCCCTATGTTAACGGTTTATTGTTGTATTGAATGTATTATTAGGGCAATATCATCTTTTTTATAGTGATATGTTCGTATAATACAAGAAGTTGCTTGTAATGTCATATACACTTTAATCGGAGCTTCACAAAAACGATATAAAGAATCAAATAGGACTAATTGATTGGAATCCCATTCTACTCCAAATTCTTCTATAGGTTCGAATCCTTCAATAATATCACTTTCCAATAATCTATCTACTGCATTATGGTTTGGGGCATACATCCAACGGATTATCAAAATTCGTCCCTCTTGTTGTATTATGCGTATAGCCATCGGCTCATCACCCATTACCAATACAGCATGATTATTCCTGTCGATTTTACCCATGTAGTCCGTTATGCGACATACAGAGTCGTAATCTTCTTGACCATTCCATTCATCGGCATACTTTTGTTCAACAATGATGAACGGGCCACCTTCAGTTTCAATCCAATCAGTCATTTTATTCATTTATAGATAATGTCCGGCGGATAATCGACCTTTCGGGGAGATTTATCCGTTTGTTATTCACATATTATCATTCTTTTTATATACGTTCTCTTTTACTATACACCCGGTTTTATGGTTGAATATTTCTCCAGTTATTTCCATGAGTTCATTCAATTCATCATAACTGAAAGCATATTTTACATCAATAATTGCGGGAGTTCCATTGTCATGTATGATAAAGCCTTTTTCGACAACACGATGCACATGGTCTTTGGAGTATTCATACAATAACGAAGATGTCATTTCTTCGTGTGGTTTCTTATTACAACGAATTGTATTGATTGGAATGTTATTATCGTCATATTTAATTATATAACACCGGTCCAAAACCTTATTGCAAAATCCTAATACAATGACTTCGATATTGTCATATTTTATATAATACTCCAGACTAATTTCGCCAAAGCCATCATAGCATTCAACTTTTATAATTTTATTGTCGAGGAAAAGGTAACGGATTTTATTTCTACAATTCTGTGGAATACGTTTATAAAGACGCCCACGTTTACTTATTGATAGTTCGGCCTGAAACGGGTACAGATTGAAATACAGTCCAGAAGCCCAGACCTCCGTATTGTATTCAACATTAACATTTAAGTCATCATACTTTTTTCGATATGACTTAAATACCTTTTTTATTTCCTCAAATTCCTTTTCCATTTATGTGAATAATGTTCGGCAGCGTTCCGCTTTTCAGTCGGATTGTTGTTTGTTATCGTTCAAATTAATGTCTGACAAGATTTTATCACACATCTTATTTAATTCGTTTATAATCTCGTTTTCTTGGACATACTCTTTTTTAACAGGGGTATCCCAGTTATGATCTTTTATCAGATATAGAATAAATCCATTCAAATAGAATCCTAAATCAATGATATATCCGTTATATGCTAATTGGAGCATGTCTTCCTTAAGTAAAGACTTATTATGGGTATTCATATACTCAGATAAGTCATCAAATAGTACTGAAAATGAATTATTATATACCATGATTCATATTATTTAGAAAAAACGATAATGTCCGGCGGATAATCGACCTTTCGGGAGATTAATCCGCTTGTTATTTGCTTTTGCTTATTGTAAATGTTTTATCAGCATTATTTATTTTGTAAAGGTCGTCAAGATGAACATGATAGCCATCACTATTTTCATATTCAGCCATGCCAAGCAATGCTTTAGCTAATAGGAGAAGTCCATCTTGATTTCCCTCTATATGAAGTTCATTAGGACTTACCAGCTTAAAGGAAAGGTTAGGTTTTCCCAATCTTTCAATAATAGGTAATCCATTTTCATTATATTCAATTCCTATGTTAGCTTTTTTCATTTACAATTCGTTTTTATGAGCAAATAATGGGTTAGCGGGGAACGCTGTTAGGCGTTATCACGCTTTGTTAGCTACCTCTTTTGTATTTTCCAATTCTTCAATGGTTCTCAAACACATTCCTTTAATGCTTTTGTTTGAGGATTTCTGATAGACTAAACGTAAACTGTTTAGAATATCCATTCGTTGATTATTTGTCATAGTACCACCAAAGAAATGATTGTCGCCGTTAGCAACTCCGGTGCAATGCCGTCTTATTCCCAGTGTAATATGACTTATAGTAAGCAAATCTCTTTTCTTCAACATTACATTACAGAATATGTCCCATACATCATTATCCCCCATATATCCAATTATAGAACCTGACATTTGGCGGACTATCGCACTTGAATGATGTGCATATTGTTTTGCAATCTCATAAGCTCGTTGCTTAAACTCCACACAAGAGGATTCTTTTGCAAAATCTTTAGCATAACAGCCGTGATCTATATATCTTTCACACACCATAAGCAATATTAATAAATACTCCCAAAGTAACTTTTCTTCTGTTTCTTGATGTAAAACCCGAATTAACTTTTCTCGATTCTCCGAAGATAAAAACCAAGTTTGTACACTTAACGTATCACACGTTTTTCCGAACAGCTCACTACGAGATGCCATAGATATAAAGTTTATACATTTTTTTCGTTGTACTACATTTTCAGATTGTAGCTCTTCCAGTGCGACATCCAATGTTTCTTTGGTGTACTTATACTTTCTCATTTTAATTCAATTTTACATGGTAGCTAACGTCCGGCAGCGTTCCGCTTTTTAGTCGGTTTGCTGTTTGTTAGTCGCTTATTCTTCTACATTTGCCAGCACTTCACAATCACAATATCCACCTTTGGATTGTAACCATGCAATAGCATTGTCTAAGTCCTTAACTCCATGATTTTTAAGATAAGCAACAGTCAATGTTAAATCATTCTTACATACTTCTGTGCTTAATTTTTCATCAAGATAGTCAAACAAACCTTTCAGCATCTTATCGTTAATGGGTGTAAGTATGACTTTTGGCTCACATGGAATATCATTATTAGGAACACTATCAGTTTCAATTCCGACTTTTTCAAAAAAATCTGTTATAGGGATTTCCTTTCCACGTCTGTTTCTCATTGGTGATACAAGTATTGTGTTCACCTTTCCTTTCTTTAATCGAGGATATAAGCCAGACATAAAGTCTTCAAATGGCATTGCAGTTGGAATTGTGTCTTCCCAACCGTCTGTGCAATTATATTGTGCATGGCTCTCTTCTCCCCAGACACAAAATTTTTTAGGTCTTCCTTCGGGTATAGAATAACTCCCATTAGGATTTTTCAGAACCCAAAATACTTTATTGTCCTTTATCGTTTGGATTGATTGCTTAAATCGCCCCATCCAATCTAACTTTAATAATTCTTCAGGTGTCATATTGTTTCTAATTTTATAAGCAAATAATGTGATGCAGATAATCACTGTTTAAGTGATTGATGTGCGTGTTATCAATACT
>ERZ1026968.116-NODE-116-length-43021-cov-6.854536_pt1 | contig 43021 bp, 34 predicted proteins | sample MGYA00519295_ERZ1026968 | MGnify/ENA primary metagenome ERZ1026968 (study PRJEB26926, sample SAMN06164480) | human gut metagenome | biome: ENVO:00009003; feature: ENVO:2100002; material: ENVO:00002003 | host: Homo sapiens | place: USA | collected 2012 ...
CACTGAGACTGCTGGTGTACAGAAAAGGTACCGACCCGCACGGCAACCCGTCGGACATATTCACCGGCTCGCTGAGCGCGGAGGGTACCGACGTAAGCCCGATATATGAATTCGCCGACAAGGGCGGCCGGAAATGGACCTACATTCCATATCCGGACGACGGTTCGGAACCGGCCATATACCAAGACATGAAGGATGGCTCGGAACGCACCGTCAATGTCCGTCATGCCTACTGGATGGACATCGTAGGCAAGAAATAAGCGTCACAATTACACTTTTTTGGCATGTTCAGTCGTTTTTGCTTGCAATTATGCCGAAGGAAATGTAATTTTGTAAGTTATTATAACCTTCGCAAACTCAGGTTATAGTTTAGAAAGTCGAAAAAGTTTAGAAAGTTAAGAGAATCCCAGGACGCGATTCTTAGAGTCTGCACATTTATCTTAACTTTTTCAACTCTATAAACTTTGTTAACTATAGCAATATGAAATATTGATATATAAAATCGATACTTATGATGAAACCAGACCGTCAGCTTGCTGAGAAGCTTTTAAACATCAGCGCCATAAAGTTACAGCCCGATATGCCGTTCGTATGGGGTTCGGGATGGAATTCGCCTATATATAACGACAACCGCCGTTTACTGTCGTATCCCGACATACGCAACTACGTCAAGACGGAGCTTGCGAAAAACATCGTGGAGCACTTCGACGGCGTGGATGCGATAGCGAGCGTGTCGACCGCCGCCATCTCCATCGGCGCGATCGTGGCCGACACCCTGGGCCTCCCCTTCGCCTACGTGCGCGACACGCCCAAGGACCATGGTCTGGAGAATCTGATAGAGGGCAACCTTCGTCCGGGCCACAAGGTGGTGATGGTGGAGGACATCATAGCCACGGCCGGAGGAACTATGAAGGCCGCCGATGTACTTGCCAACGCCGGCTGCGAGGTGCTTGGCGGCGTGGCCATATTCAACTATGAGTTCCCGATGGCGGTGAAGCGTCTTAACAACGCCAACATCGACATGGTGTCGCTGTGCACCTACAACGTGATGGTGGAGACTGCCCTGGCCACCGACTACATTCAGCCTGAAGACGTGGAGACCCTGAAGGAATGGCGCAAGGACCCCGCCAACTGGGTGCCTGAGGCCAAATTCTGACGGCCGATGCCTGACAGCTACGGCCTGAAGCAGCTTTGCCGGAACGAAACCGCCTAAAACCGCAGTCTGCACCATTCTCTTAACTTTTTCAACTTTTTAAACTTTCTGAACTATAGAAACATGGCAGAATACAAAAGCAATCCCGTGACCGTGCGCAAAAGCGCGGACCAGATATTCGACACTCTGACCGACCTGCAGGGTCTGGCCGAGAAAATCACCGGCATCCCCGCCGACAGCGTGCCCGAGGACAAGCGCGCCATGCTTGAGGGCATTCGCGTTGACGAGAACACTCTGACCATCCCCGGAGGTCCGACAGGTGCCATCACTCTTGTGAAAAGCGACTGCACCCGGCCCTCTTACGTCAGCTACGAGGGTGTAGGCACTCCGGTGCCCGTGACATTAGCGGTAAACATCGCCGCCGTGGGCGACGATGCCGCCGAAGTCACCGTAAAGGCTGATATTCAGGTGCCCGCTTTGCTCAAACCGATGCTTAACGGCCCGATGCAGAAGATGGTGGACGAGGTGGCTCAGAACCTGAGAAACCTGAACGCCTGATACCAAGCCTCGCGGATACCCCGCTAACGGGGTGTCCCGAGGCTTAAATTTTGAATTAAAAATCTTGAAAATCCGCAGTAACGGCAGTAATAACACGAAACGCTCCCGTCGGCTGATACCGGCGGTTGCATTGTCGTGCCTGTTGGCAGGCTTGCTCCCAACCGTCGGTTGCAACACCATCGACTCCGACCGTATCCCGAACTATGCCGTGAACATCAATCTGACGCCCCAGGCGTCGTGGCAGACTTACGGCGTGACTTACTTCGGTCAATACAAGCGGTTTGTGCGCGAACTGCGCGAGCCGTCCAACTTCCCGTGGCTGGAACGCACCATGACGGGTTTCGGCGGCGTGCTGCTGGTGTGTGGCATCGACGCATTCACCAACGAGGCGAACGTGCCGTTGGCCTACGACTTAGCCTGCCCGGTGGAATGCCGCCGCGACGTGCGCGTCAACATGGTGGAGGCCGAGGGGCATCCGTTTCCCGTGGCGCAATGCCCCGTGTGCAAGTCGGAATACGATGTGTTCGAGGCCGGAGGACGCCCTATATCGGGCAAAGCCGAGGCCGAGGGCTACGGATTGAGAATATATTACTGCGTGCCTCCCGCCAACGGCATGGGAGGATATATCGTAACAAACCAATAGAACAGGCATGACCATCCTGGAGGGCATATTATACATGATGTGGCGCGGATTCGCCATCGGCGTCATCATTTCGGCTCCGATGGGACCCGTGGGCATCCTGTGCGTGCAGCGCACCCTGTCCAAAGGGCGCAAGACCGGCCTGTACACCGGCATCGGCGCGGCAATCTCCGACCTGTTCTATTGCCTGCTGACCGGATTCGGACTCAGTTTCATCGAAGAATTCTTAGAAGAAAACCAGAACATGATACAGCTGGTGGGTTCGGCCGTGCTGATAGGATTCGCCGCATACCTCTTCTTCTCCAATCCTTCGAAAAGCATACGCAAACCGGGCGACAATCCCGGATCACCAAAGCTCGACATATTGAACGGCTTCCTGTTCACCGTGTCGAATCCGTTGATTATATTCCTGATAATCGGACTGTTCGCGCGCTTCAACTTCCTGTTGCCCGATATTCAGTTCGGCCATTATCTGATAGGATTCCTGTTCATCATCATCGGCGCGCTGTGCTGGTGGTGGGTGGTTACATTCTTCGTGGACAAAGTGCGGGCGCACTTCAATCTGCGGAGCATGTGGCTCATCAATAAAATCACAGGCAGCATAATCGGACTGTTCGGCGTGGTGGGCATCATCACGTCGATAGTAGGCCTGGCTTCGGCGGCTCCTCGCGCTCCCATCTATCTGAATTCAGCCCGTGGTTTCCACGGCCAGCCCGAGGGAACACCGCTTGTCATTGACGCCAAGAGTCCGGTCACATTGCCATTGGCCAATCCCGACTTCTCCATCGATTTCCGTGTCAGGGACTTGCACAGTCAACCGAACGTTAAGTATGACCGTCATAGTTTGCCGGGATGGTATATGGAATTTCCCGGCGAGAAGGACACTCTACGCATCACGGTGCGGCCCATCGACGACTATATGGATACTTACGGGCCACGTAGCCTCTACATGAAAGTGAGCCTTAACGGCGAGACTCTGAGCGAGACCGGTCTTCGCGACCATTTCGACTGGACCGACGGCTGGAACTGCTGGAAACTGACTCACAACGGCGGCAACTGGACGCTGCAGGGGGGCGAGCGTGACTATAACGACGTGGCCCGATGGCAGACCGGGACGTTCAATCCCACTGAGATAGTGATCGGCGCCAACCAGGGCGGCATGGTCAACGCCGACTGGATATGCCTGGAATGCGCGGACGACAGGCGTTCGGAACTGTCATATCTGGCTAACCCAGACGTATTGGACAGTTATCTGCTCCGCTCCACCAATCCGATAGAGGGCGTGTGGGAGATGTACGACCGCACGATGGAGGAGAATATGATTCGGCCCGGCGGCGACTATCAGTTGGCAATCGTGGGCGATGCCGACGGAGGTTATCAGATACTATACCAGTCCGGTGCGTCGAAAAACAAACAGCATTGGGAGCGCGGTGCCATCAAGGGTAAGCTTACACCCACCTCCACCGAGAACGTGTATGACGTGGAATGGCGCGACGCCGACGGCAAACCGCTGCAGACCGAGATAAAGGCCGAGTTCCAGAGTCCTGATTTTCTTAACTTTACTCTCCCTTACCTTTCATCATCCTTCCGTCTGCACAAAATCCGCTGATTAGAAAGTAACTGCGAGCGAAAGCAGCGATATGCGGGCTGTGGGACACGCGGAGACTATCGCTTCTGCGGCCGAGCGCAACGTGGCGCCGGTGGTGCACACGTCATCGCACAGCAGGATATGTTTGTCTGCGAATTCCTCCGGATGTTTCAGCAGGAAAATCCCTTTGGTATTATCGAGACGTTCCTTATGCGACAGGCTGGTCTGCGTGCGGTGAGGCTTAATGGCCCTGAGCGCTGTGCTAACCGCAATCCCCGAATCCTCCCCTAACCCTATGCACAGCTGTTCGGCCTGGTTGTAGCCTCGTACAGCCTGCTTCCACCAATGCATGGGAACGGGCATCAGCACGTCGACACCGTTCAGAAAACCCGACATCAGCAGGTCTCGGCACATCACCTCGCCCATAAACCGTCCCAGATTCCTGAAATAATGATACTTCAGGTCATGAATCACGCCGGCCAGTTCCGAATCTGGCGTATAGAAGAAGAACCCCACCGCCCGTTCATACGGCACTATCCCCATGAAGCGCATCGCCATCGGATTGTCCTGAATGCGATGGTATCCGGTACGTGGCAGCCGCGCCAGACAACGCATGCACACGTACCTCTCGCCGCTTTTCAGCGTCTCGCCGCACAGATGGCAGCTTCGTGGCAAAATATAATCCAACAATGACGACACGAGGCAGTTGAAAAAGTTTAGAAAGTTAAAAAAGTTAAGATAATGGTATAGAGGGTTAAGTGTCAGGCGGGTTGGTTCGGGCCTAAAGATTAATCTTTAGCCAGTCTCTTTACCAGCGCCGCCACCATCTTCATGCTCAGCTCCGCTTCGAAGCCGCGCGTCATGAGGTGCTTCAGCAGCTTGGTGCGGTCGCCATACTCGGTGAGGTCCAAGGACTTGGTCTTCGCTTTGGCGGCGCGAATCAGGGCGTCTTTGTAATCGGCCGGCTCGATGGCGCCTAATGCCTCCGTAATCAACGCGGCCGGTATTCGCTTCAGCATCAGCTGCTGGCGTATCTTGTTGCGGCCCCAGCCGCTGAAACGCACCTTGTCGCGCGCGAAACTGCGCGCATAACGCGCCTCGTCTACAAACTTAAGCTCGCGCAAGCTGTTCAGCACCTCCTCGGCATCCTCGGCCGTCAAGCCATACTTTCGCAGCTTGGCCATGATGTCATACGGGCATTGCTCGGACTTGGCGCATAGCCCGGCCATAATTTCAAGTGCCTTCTGAGGCGTCACCTCCTTCTTATTCCTTGATTCCATGCGCTTACCTCCTGACTCCATACGCGAATCGCATCTTGCCATAGCTGTCAAGCCATGTCTCGACATCCGCGAATCCGGCATCAGTCATAAGCTGACGCATCTGCGAGGCATACAACGGATTTATCTCGAACCACAACTGGCCGCCGGACACCAATATATTTCGGGCCACCTCACATATACGCCTGTAAAACCTCAGCGGGTCGTCATCGGGTACGAAAAGAGCCTGCGCCGGCTCATATTCCAGCACATTGGCCTCCATGTCCTTCTTCTCGAATTCTGCTATATAGGGAGGATTGCTCACCACTATGTCGAAAGAATCCGACTCACCCCGCCATTTGAATATATCGGCCTGAACGAAATTGACATTGACTTTCAGTGCCTCGGCGTTGCCACGCGCTATGGAGATGGCATCTGGGGAAACGTCCAGTCCTGTGACCCTGCTGAATGGAAGGTTTCGCGCCAACGCCACGCTGATGGCACCCGACCCGCATCCTACGTCAAGGACGCGCAAATCGGATCTGTCTCGGTTACGGTCCACGATACGGTCTACAAGTTCGGCCGTCTCCGGCCTGGGAATCAGCACGCCCGGAGCCACGTGCAAATCCATGCCGTAGAAGCGGGCATCGCCAAGTATGTACTGTAACGGCTCATGCTTGGCCAGACGGTTCAGTATCCGCCCCGTGGCCGACAGCATACGCTCCGACACCGGCAGGTCGCCGTTGCTCAGCAATTGCGTACGGTCCCAACCCTTGAGATGGCGGAATATCAGTTCCGTCATCGCCTCCGCCTCATAGCGGCCATATTCAGGCTCCAGTTCCCGGCGCAACTCGCGCCGCAATTCCTCTACACGCATCGGTTTTTTCATTGTTTACGCAAATTTAACCCATTTTTCGCAACTTTGCAAAACAGAGGTCAAGATGCTCTGCAATAATCAAAATACGTGTTCGTTTTAAAGTTATGCGTAAAACGAGAAGCATATCCATTGTGTTCAGGCTGATAATTGCGGCCGTGGCGGTGTGTGCGCCGGTGTTCCATGCCGAAGCGCGCAACGACAAGATTCTGAACCGCCCCTACGCCGATCAGAAACGCATACACCTCGGCTTCTCGATAGGCATGTCGCTGCAGGATCTGGTATTCACCAACAACGGCAAACCCACCTCCGACGGCAACGAATGGTACGCCTCTGTTCCGGCCTGGTCGCCGGGCATAGACGTATCTGTACTTGCCGACCTGCGTCTTGGCAATCATTTCAACCTGCGCTTTTGGCCCGGCATGTCGTTCGGCTCCAAGACTGTGGAATTCATGTCGCCCACCAGCGACGAGCGCCTGCGCCAGGACGTAAAGAGTGTGTACGTGCTGCTCCCGCTGGACCTGAAAGTATCGGGAATACGCTGGCAGAACGCCCGCCCGTATGTCACGGTCGGCGCCATGGGTGCCTTCGACGTGGGCAAGAAACGCAACAGCTACCTGAAGTTCAACACCGCCGACGCCTACCTGACCTGCGGCATCGGATGCGACTTCTATCTCCCCTTCTTCAAGCTAAATCCCGAGATCAAGTTCTGCTTCGGACTCACCGACATACTGCAGCACAAACGTCCCGAACTGGAGGACGACGTACAGACCATGCGCATCACCGAAGCCATCGCCAAGACCAAGTCGCGGATGGTGATGATCACATTCTTCTTTGAATAAATGAAGCGTCCGTTACAACTCATAATTACCTTGTTTGCGCTGACGGCGACTCTGCTGGCACCCGGACGCGCCATGGCGCAGAACGACCCGCAGTTCACCCAGCACTGGGCAGTGCCCACGTTCTACAACCCGGCCTACGCCGGACAGATAGAATACGTGCGCATACGCCTTGGAGCCAACCTGCAGTGGGTTGGCATCAAGAACGCGCCGCAATCATTTATCGGCGCCGCCGACATGCCGCTGAAATTAGGCAAGAAACAGCGTATGGGCGTGGGCGTGACGGCTATGTCCGAGTCGCTGGGTCTATACAACAACCTCTGGATCTCGGCACAGGCCGCCTACCAGATACGCGCCCTGAAAGGCGTGTTCTCCATCGGTATCCAGCCGGCCTATTACAGCGTCAAGTTCAAGGGCTCGAAAGTGTACATACCCGAGGGCGACGACTACCATCAGCCCGACGACGAGGCATTGCCCCGCGAGGATGTGGCCGGACAAGCCTTCGACCTCTCGGCCGGCGTGACCTATACGCACAAATATTTCTCGGTGGGTATCTCGGGGCTTCACCTGCTGCAGCCCAAGATCGAGCTGAGCGAGGAGAACTCGTCGGAGACCGAAACCAAGCAGTTCTCGGCCACCGTTGCACGCCAGCTCTATTTCACCGCCGACGGCAATATTCCGATCAAAAACTCGTTATTTTCATTACAACCATCGCTGCTGGTACGCACCGATTTCAACAACTTTTCGGCCGAGGTCAGCATGCGCAGCACCTATAAGCAATTCATCTCGTTCGGCCTGGGATATAGGTGGAAGGACGCCGTGAGCGCCATGATTGGAGCCGAATTCAAAAACTTTTTCTTAGGCTACGCCTACAGCTATCCGCTCTCGGCGCTTAACAGGGCGTCGTCGGGGAGCCACGAGGTGGTGGCAGGATATATGATCAAACTCAATTACGGTGACAAAAACAAGAACAAACACCGCTCCATTCGTATAATGTAACGACTGATGAAAAGGAAACAGAACCATAGCATAGGAACGATAGCAGGCGCCGCAGGCGTGTTGGCGATATGTCTCGCCATGGCATCGTGTTCGGGGCTGCGACGCGGCAGCGCCGGAGGCGAGGTCACCGGTGTGGGCGGCACCTCGATGGTTGAGCCCACTCCTTACGGAATGGTGCTGGTGGACCGCGGCAACATCGCCTTAGGCCCGGCCAAAAACGATTCCGTGGCCGGCATACGCAAGAACGCGCGCGGCGTGTCGATCGACTCTTTCTGGATGGACGAGACCGAGGTAACCAACTCCAAATACAAGCAGTTTGTGTTCTGGGTGCGCGACAGCATCATCCGCGAGCGTCTGGCCGACCCGGCTTACGGCGGCAACGAGGCGTTCAAGATCGAGGAAGACCGCGAGGGCAACCCCATCAAGCCGTATCTGAACTGGAACAAGCCCATTCCATGGCGCAACGCCAACGAGGACGAGGCCCGCGCCATCGAAAGCGTGTACCGCACCAATCCCATAACCGGACACAAGGAACTGGACCCCACGCAGATGAACTATAGATACGAGATCTATAACCACACTGCGGCGGCCAAGCGCAAGAACCGCATGAACCGTGCGGCCCGCGAATACAACACCGACCTTCCCACTCCCGATTCCGACCCGATCATATCGAAGGACACGGCATATCTGACCGAGGAGGGCGAGATACGCCGCGAGACCATAAGCCGCGCGCTGACCGGAGACTACGATTTCCTGAACACTTACATCGTGAACGTATACCCCGACACCACGTGCTGGATCAACGACTTCGAGAACGCATACAACGAGCCATACACCCGCATGTACTTCTCGCACGCCGGATATAACGAATACCCCGTGGTGGGCGTAAGCTGGGAGCAGGCCAACGCCTTCAGCAACTGGCGCACGGACTTCCTGCGACGCACGTTGGGCCGCGAGGGCATCTACATCGAGCCTTACCGCCTCCCCACCGAGGCCGAGTGGGAGTATGCGGCACGCGCCGGCAACTCCGAGAGCATGTATCCCTGGGAGGAGACGCTGCCGATGGACGAGCGCGGCTGCTTCTACGCCAACTTCAAGCCGCGCGACGGCGACTATGTGCTTGACGGTCACGTCATCACCTCGCAGGTGGGCACGTACAATCCCAACGACTTCGGCATATACGATATGGCCGGTAACGTGTCGGAATGGACGTCGACGGCCTACACCGAGAGCATCGATAAGCTGACGTCGGACCTGAACCCCGAGTACCGATACGACGCGGCCAAGGAGGATCCGTACAAGATGAAGCGCAAGATAGTGCGCGGCGGTTCATGGAAGGATGCGGCCCTGAACGTGCGCTCCGACCTGCGTGCCTGGGAATACCAGAACGAACAGCGCAGCTACATCGGATTCCGCAACGTGCGCTCGCAGATAGGCTTCGCACGCGGCAACAAGGCAAAGCAAAAGAAGAAATAACAACGATACGCATAAACTGTAGAGTAAAATGGTAAAGATCAGAAAATACGCCAACGTCATAGAGCGGTTCCTTCACGGAGAGAAGGGCCAGCGTTTCTTCAATTTTGCGTATTCCATCGGCGCCGCAGTCGTGATCTGGGGTGCGTTGTTCAAGATATTGCATCTTCCGGGCGGTTCGCTGCTGCTGTGCATCGGTATGGGCACCGAGATCGCGATGTTCGTGCTGACGGCGTTCGACCGTCCGCCGCGCGAGTATGCGTGGGAGGATGTGTTCCCCGTGCTTGACACCAAGAACGCCGAGGACCGTCCCGACTTTTCGGGCGGCGGCGGCATCGTGATAAACGGCGGTGCCAACGGCGACGACGTGACGCTGTCGGACAGCAACGTCAGCGGCGTGATCAACCTGCAGGGCGCCGGCGGCGCCGGATTTCCGCAGGTGACCGAGGAACAACTGGAGCAGGGCGAGGAAATAGCCCGCGCCTCGCAGGACTATCTGGAGGGTATGCAGGGCATCGCCGAGCAGATGAAAAGCCTGAACGAGACCACACAGGCTCTGAACGAGGTAAGCGCCACGCTTCTCAATTCGTATCAGGCCATCACGCAGAACTCCGAAAGTATCTCGGCCAATTCGCAGGGATACGTGAGCCAGATGGAGGACCTGAACCGCAACATCGCGGGGCTGAACACCATTTACGAGATACAGCTCAAGAGCATCGCATCGCAGTTAGAGAGTATAGACCGCGTGAACCGCGGCCTGAAGGACATTCGCGACATGTACGAGAAGTCGGCGCGCGAGTCAAGCCGCTACTGCGAGGAGACGGAGAAAATGGCCCGCTACATGAAGCAGCTTAACTCCGTGTACGAGAAGATGATCACCGCAATGACCATCAATATGCAGAATCCCATGATGGGCGGCTCGATGGCCGGCACTAACCCCTTCAACGAGTCGATGGACCGTCAGTAAACCGATAACAGATGGCAGGCGGAAGTAACAATGTGGCGCGGATGTCGCCGCGTCAACGAATGATCAACCTGATGTACATCGTGTTGACGGCCATGCTGGCCCTCAACGTGTCGAGCGATGTGCTGAACGGCTTCAGCCAGGTGCAGGAGGGCATTGACCGTACCAATGTCAACATGTCGGCGCGCAACAAGGTGCAGTTCGAATACCTGGAGGGGCTGTATGCCAAGAACCCGACAAAGGCCGGGGCTGCCTGGGAACGCGGACAGAAACTGCGCGACGAGTCAGTTCGCCTCTACGACATGCTGGAGCAGTACAAGACACAGATAGCCAGGAAGGCCGACGGCGAGAAGGGCGACTACCATAACATCGTGAACAACGATGACCTGGAGGCCGCGTCGGTGACGATGCTGAACCCCGCCTCGATGGAGGGACGCAAGCTGCGTGCCGCCCTGGGCGAATACGCCAAGGTGGTGACGGCCATGATAGCCGACCCGGCCAAACGTAAGTCCGTTGCTGAAATGCTGGCCACCAAGGACAGCCCGGCGCCCGGTTCGGTGACGCCCCTGCCCTGGGAACAGCGTATGTTCGAGAACATGCCGGCCGTGGCCGCCGTGACCATGCTGACCAAGCTGCAGAACGACATACGCCAGGCCGAGTCAGAGGCCCTGGCGTCGCTCATCACAAGCGTGGACATAGGCGACGTGCGCGTCAACGAACTGAACGCATACGTCATCCCCAACTCCAACATGATAATACGTGGCGGCAAGTATTCGGCCAACATCGTGCTTGCAGCCATAGACACCACCCAGCGCCCCACGATATACGTGAACGGTTCGCGCCTAAGCAATCCGAACGGACTCTATGAGTTCGTGCCCGGGGCCGTCGGTACGCACGACTATTCCGGATACATCGAGGTGGCCCGGGGCGACGGCAGCGTCGACAAGCGCCCCTTCAAGTCATCGTACACGGTGATAGAACCCATGGCCACCATATCGCCCACGATGATGAACGTGCTGTACGCCGGCATCAACAACCCTATATCCATCTCGGTGCCGGGAATACCGATGAACGCCGTGAACGCCACCATGACCAACGGCACGCTGACGCGCAACGGCGACACCTGGGTAGCCCATCCCGGCAAGGTAGGCACCGAGGCCGTGATCTCGGTATCGGCCCAGCTGGAAGGCCGCACGCAGCAGGTAGGCTCCATGACGTTCCGCGTGCGCAAGCTGCCCGATCCTACGGTCTATCTCCCCGTGAAGGGAGCCGACGGCAACACCGTGCATTACAAGGGCAGCCCCCGACGCATATCCAAGGCCATGCTGATGGGTGCCGAGGGACTGGGAGCCGCCATCGACGACGACATACTGAACGTGACATACTCCGTGGTGTCGTTCACCACCGCGTTCGTCGACCAGATGGGCAACTTCATCCCCGAAGTGTCGGACGGAAGCCGCTTCTCCGCGCGCCAGCGCGAGCAGTTCAAGCGGTTGAAACCCGGCAAGTCATTCTTTATCACCAACGTCAAGGCCAAAGGCCCCGACGGCATAACACGCGACATCTCGCCTATGGAGGTGGCCCTGAACTAAGGCATCGTTCCTTAAAAAAAATATACGCCAGGGCGGTGGATTTTCGAGGGAATTTTGTCGATTGATGAGGGAGCAGCCTCGCGGCTGTGACCGAAGAAAGCGGCAAAATTAACCGAAAAGACACCGTACAAGGCACAAAAGAACAGAAAATTGTTAAAGCAATCTATAATAAAAGGCATGTCCGAAAGAATATTACCACAGACTCGCAGCTGCACCTCATCTTTAGTCTTTTGACTCAGTCACATAGCCCGCTATGCTCCTGAGTCTGCAAGACTAAAGCTGAAGCACATCTGCGACCCTGGCGTATACATTTTTTAAGGAACGATGCCTAATTTCACTATACTATCATACTATCTTAAAAACCTATATCATGAGACAGTCAATCGGCATGTTCCTGTGCGGACTGCTGCTGGCAGGCGCGTCAAGCGCGACGGCCGCCGTGGAATTCGGCATCGATGCCTCGCATCGCGGACCGGAAATAGGCAAGCTCCACTACGGAATATTTTTCGAGGAAATCAATCATGCGGGCGACGGCGGCATATATGCCGAACTGGTGCGCAACCGCAGTTTCGAAGACAACACGGGCAATCCCGACGGATGGAGCAAGACATCGGGCGTGACCTGGAAACTGGTCACGGACAACCTGTTGAACTCCGCACAGGGGCAGGCTCTGGACGTGACGTTCGGCGCGGCGGGCGACGCCGTGACCAACGAGGGCTTCTGGGGCATGAACTGCGAGGCGGGCAAATCCTACAGGTTCAGCTTCTGGGCCCGTTCCGACAAGGGTTATGACGGCAATCTTACCGCTGAAATGGTGTCGCACGATGGCAAACCTCTGGGCAATGCCACCGTAGCGGTGAAAGCCGGCAAGGACTGGACCAAATATACGGCTACAATACAGCCTACCGGCTCGGACCCAAACGCTTCGCTGAAGATTTCGGCGGGTAAAGCCGGTAACCTGACCCTCGACATGGTGAGCCTGTTCCCGCCCACATTCAAGGATCGCGAGAACGGATGCCGTCCCGACCTGGCGCAGATGCTGGCCGACATGCACCCGGCCTTCATGCGTTTCCCGGGTGGATGCTACATCGAAGGCACGCATCAGAACGGCATGACCAACCGCTTCGAATGGAAGAAGACCATCGGCCCGGTGGAGACCCGTCCCGGCCACCGCAACGTCAACTGGAACTACCGCGTCAGCGACGGACTCGGATTCCACGAGATGCTTCAGCTGAGCGAGGATCTCGGCGCCGAACCGCTGTTTGTGGTCAACATCGGCCTGGGCCACGGATGGAGCGTACCATACAATAATATCGACGAATACATACAGGAGGCCCTGGACGCCCTGGAATACTGCAACGGCGACGTCACGACCGAATGGGGTGCCGTGCGTGCCGCCAACGGACATCCCGAACCCTTCAACCTGCGCCTCATCGAAGTGGGCAACGAGAACTACCAGGCCGACGCCAACCAGCAGAGCGACCATTACGCCGAACGCTACATACAGTTCTACAACGCCATTAAGGCGGCATATCCGGAGGCTATCGTGATCGGCAATGTGGAATCGTGGGGCACCGACACGCCATCATGGCGCAACGAGCATCCCGTGGATGCCGTCGACGAGCATTATTACCGCAATCCCTCGTGGTTCGCCGCCAACTATAACAAATACGACAGCTATTCGCGCCAGGGTCCGAAGGTATATGCCGGCGAATATGCCGTGACATCCGATTTCGGCACCAACGGCACGCTGCGCGCCGCATTGGGGGAGGCCATCTATATGCTCGGCATGGAGAACAACTCCGACGTCTGCATCATGAACAGCTATGCCCCGATATTCGTGAACGAGAACGACCAGTGCTGGCGTCCCGACATGATCCGTTTCAATTCAAGCGAATCGTACGGCACTCCCTCCTATTATGTCCAGAAACTGTTCGCCAACAACGTAGGCTCGCGCAACCTGAAATGGACCGAGACCGGCAACACACAGAATGCCGGCAACAAGGTGGGCTTCTCCACATGGAAGTCCACGGCGGAGTTCGACAACGTCCGCGTCAGCGACACCGACGGCAACCCGGTCTGGAGCGAGGACTTCACTACGGCACCGGCAGGATGGACCATGCCTTCGGGATGGAGCGTTACGGACGGTGTGCTGCGCATGACCGACGGCTCGGCCGAGGGCCTGATAGCGGCAAGCGCAAAGGACGCCCCGGATAATTTCATATTTGAATTCGATGCCAAAAAGACGGGCGGCGACGAGGGATTCCTCGTGGCATTCAACTACGGCGGTCCCGGCGACTATATATGGTGGAACCTGGGAGGCTGGAGCAATACCCGCCATGCCGTAGAGATCTCGCGCAACGGCAGCAAGTCAAGCTACGGTAGCACCAACGGAACCATCGAGACCAACCATCTGTATCACGGCCGAATCGTGCTGAGCGGCACTTCGCTGAGATGTTACCTGGACAATGTGCTGATTCACGATATAGAAATCCCCGCCAACCGCAAGATTTATATGTCGGCCAACCTGAGCGACGACGAGAAGACCCTCTATGTCAAGACCGTTAACATGAACAAGGGAGACGTGCCCGTGTCGCTGAACCTGACCAACGGCAAATTCGTGTCGGGCGAACTTACAGTAATGGCCAACACCGATTCCGAAGCCGAGAACTCCGTGGACAACCAAAACAATGTGGTGCCTGTACAGGGCAGCGTGACCGTGACCGCCGGCAAAGCCGACTTCACCGCACCCGCCAATTCGATGTGCATACTGAAATTCACTGTAAGCGATGTGGTCAGCATGAAGGGAAAGCCCCTGTCGGAAGCTGCCCTGGCCGAAATCAACGCATCGCTGGGTGGTCTGCGTCAGCGCCTGGCCAACCTGCGCGCCGGCGCCCAGCTACCCACGCAGCTTGACAACGCCGCCACAATCGAATGGAGCCTTTCGGCCGACGCCGATCCGAACGCTACCCTCTCGACTTCGGCATGGACCACCACGCTGGACGTGACGGCCGTTGAAAACCGCGACGCCAAGCGCACAGCCGGCACATTGACGGCCAATGTCACCGCGGCCGACGGCTCGACAGGCACCTTGTCATTCCCCGTCACCGTGGCTTCGCTCGACGACGCCTACGGCTATCTGTATTGCTACATGAACAGCGGAAAGGAAATAACCAACTATGCTCTTGGCACAAAGGAGGACAAGGGACGCGTGTTCAACCAGCTTAACGACGGCAAGGAGATATTCGACACCGAAGCCCTGTGCGGCATCGAGCATGGATCGCGCGACGCGTATATGCAGAAGGGACAGCGCGACCATGAATGGTTCATGACCGTTACCGACATGTGCAACGCCAAGTCAAAGGTATGGAACAACTACGGCATCGACCTGCTCCGCAGCAACGACCTGATTCATTGGGAAAGCACGGTGTTCGACTTCCGTCAGGGCAAGAAGATATTCTCCGACCCCGACGCGGTGACCGACCTCTATAAGACCGATGCCGAATATGCTAAAATCCGTCGTGTATGGGCACCCCAGTTCATCTGGGATCCCGCGGCGTTCAACGGCCAGGGCGGATACTTAGTGTACTACTCGGTGCTTTCCGACAATGCCGGCGACAACCACGACCGCATAGTCTACTCGTATGCCGACAAGGATTTCAAGACCCTTACGCAGCCGCGCATATTCCACGACCCGGGCTATTCCGTAATCGACGGCGACATAGTTTATAACGACTACGACCGGAAGTATCATCTGTGGATCAAGCATGAGGGCGCTTCAGGCACCGAGCGCGGCATCTGGCACCTGACATCCGACCGCCTCGTGGGCGACGACTGGACATACGTGGACCATAACGGCAACGAGGGCAGCGAGAATGTTGAGGGTTCGTCGGCCATCCGACGCATCAACGAGGACGACATGAACATCTACTACATGCGTTACAGCGGCGGCTCACACTATAAGGTATGCACCGCCGACCACCTCGGCACCAATGTCAAGCCATCGAGCGACTTAGGCGGCACCGGCGCGTTCCAGCACGGTTCCGTGCTCTACGTCAACGAGGCCGAATACACGTTGCTGACCGACTGGGACGAGCTGCTGAAGCAGAGGGAATGGGCGCAGGCCACGGAATCGTCCATATTCAAGGATGCCCTCGCCCAAGCCGACGCGGCGCTGAAGGTTCAGGGATTCGACGCCCTGGCTGAAGCCATCGACAAGGCCCTTGACGCCATGATGAAGGCCCGTGAGGCATATATGAAGGACATCGTGGACAATGCCAAGGACGGCGACATAACCTCGCTGATAGTGAACCCCGACTTCAACGGCAACAACGGACGCGGCTGGAGCGGCACCGGGTTCACCGCCACCAACAAGGGTGTGGCCGAGTTCTACAACACCACGTTCGACGCATATCAGGAACTCCCCTACATGCCGGCCGGCGAATACACACTGACCTGCTCCGGTTTCTACCGCAACGGCGGCAAGGAGGCCTACAGTCTGCACACCGCCGGCACCGAGGCCCTGCTGGCCGAGGTTTATATGAACGAGACCGGCACGCCGTTCATGTCGCTGTTCAGCGCCGACAAATATACGAACTCCCCCTACACCTTTCCCGACGACGTCACCACGGCCAACAACGCCTTCAACACCGACGGCAGCTACGCCGGCAACACAGTGAAGCTGACACTTGACAAGACATCCACCCTGCGCCTGGGCGTACGCAAGTCGGTTCACTGCGACCGCGACTGGACCTGTTTCGACAATTTCAGACTCACCTACGCACCTGACCGTAGCGGCGTGGCCGGCATCGTCACCGACAGCAACGCCCCCGTAAACGTCTATAGTCTTGAAGGTATGCTGCTGCGCCGGGACGTCCGTCGCGCCGACGCCACCGCCGGCCTCGCCCCCGGCCTCTACATAGTAGGAAAGGATAAAGTGCTGGTAAGGTAAAACACGGAGGCCCGGCTTAAGCCGGGCGCCGGAACCAACCCTCACGGCTGAGCCAAAGCTAATTCAAACTTATTAAACCGCAATAAAAAAGCCTGCCGGGATTCGGCAGGCTTTTTTTATTGCTTAAGTTGGGATTTAATCCTCGTTGTTGTTCTTGTCGCGGGGTGTGAAAGTGCGCTGGGGACGGGGTCCGCGGTCGCCTCGGTCGTTGCGGGGTCCACGGTCACCGCGGTCGCCGCGGGGTGCGCGGTCGCCGTTGCGCTGCGGGCGGGGTCCGCGGTCGCCACCTTCGCGACGGGGACGTGCCTCGCGCTCAACGTAACCTTCGGGCTTCGGAGTCAGCACGCGGGTCGACAGACGGTATTTGCCGGTCTTCTTGTCGATCTCTATCAGCTTCACCTGGATCTTGTCGCCTTCCTTCAGGCCGCTGTTCTCCATCGAGTCGAGACGGTCCCACGAGATCTCGGAGATATGCAGCAGGCCGTCGCGGCCGGGCATGAACTCAACGAACGCTCCGAAGTCGAGGATGGAACGGACCGTTCCGTCGTAAACCTCGCCCTCCTCGGGCTGTGCCACGATAGCCTTGATCTTGGCAAGGGCGGCGTCGATGCTGGCCTTGTCCTTCGAGGCGATCTCCACATGGCCCAGGCCGGTGTTCTCGTCCTCGTCGATGCTGATGGTGGTGCCGGTTTCCTCCTGGATGCCCTGGATCACCTTACCCTGCGGGCCGATAACGGCACCGATCATTTCCTTCGGTATATCCAGAGTGACCAGACGGGGTACGTGGGGCTTGTAGTCCTCGCGGGCCTCGGGGATGGTGTCGTGGATTATGTTGAGGATGTGCATACGGCCGTCGCGGGCCTGGTTCAGTGCCTTCTCCAGCACCTCGTAGCTCAGTCCGTCGCACTTGATATCCATCTGGGTGGCGGTGATACCCTTCTCGGTACCGGTTACCTTGAAGTCCATGTCGCCGAGGTGGTCCTCGTCACCGAGGATGTCGCTCAGGATGGCATATTTCACGTTGCCGGGATCGGAGATCAGACCCATCGCCACGCCGGCTACGGGACGCTTCATCTTGACGCCGGCGTCGAGCAGCGACAGCGTGCCGCCGCATACCGTGGCCATTGACGAGCTGCCGTTAGACTCCAGAATATCGCTGACGATGCGGCAGGTGTAGGGGAAGTTGTCGGGGAACATGCGCTTCAGTGCGCGGTGTGCCAGGTTGCCGTGACCGATCTCACGACGTCCCACGCCACGCTGTGCCTTGGCCTCGCCTGTGGAGAAGGGAGGGAAGTTATAGTGCAGCAGGAAACGCTCCTTGCTCTGGTCCAGCACATTGTCCACAATCTTCTCGTCGAGCGTGGTGCCGAGGGTGGTTGTCACCAGGGCCTGGGTCTCGCCGCGGGTGAAGATGGCGGCTCCGTGAGGGCCGGGCAGATAGTCCACCTCGCACCAGATGGGACGGATCTCGTCGGTCTTGCGGCCGTCGAGGCGGATGCCCTCGTCCAGAACGCAGCGGCGCATTGCCTCCTTCTCCACGTCGTGGTAGTAACGCTTCACCATGGCGATGCGCTGATCCTCGCTGTAGAGGGCCAGCTGCTCCTCGGTCATCTCGGGGAGGTTGGCTATGTACTCGTCGCGGATGGCGTCGAACGAGTCCATGCGCCAGTGCTTGTCGGCGCTGCCGGTCTTGGCGATGGCGTATGCCTTGTCATAGCACTTCTCGCGAACGTCGGCGCGCAGTGCCTCGTCGTTTATTTCGTGGTTGTATTCGCGCTTGGTCTCCTTGCCGGCCTCTTTCTCCAGCTCCATCACTACCTTGCACTGCTTCTTGATCTCCTCGTGAGCCACCTTCAGGGCCTCGAGCAGCTCGGCCTCGCTGGCCTCGTCAAGCTCGCCCTCCACCATCATGATGTTGTCGTATGTGGCGCCTACCATCAGCTCGATGTCTGACTTGGCGATCTGGTCGAATGTGGGGTTGATCACCCATTCGCCGTCAACGCGGGCCACACGCACCTCTGAGATAGGGCCGTTGAAGGGGATGTCGCTCACAGCCAGGGCTGCCGATGCGGCCAGACCTGCCAGTGCGTCGGGAGCGTCGTTCTCGTCGGCCGAGAACAGCGTCACGTTCACAAACGTCTCTGCATGATAGTTGTCGGGGAAAAGAGGACGCAGCACGCGGTCTACAAGACGGGAAGTCAGAATCTCGTAGTCGTTGCTACGGCCTTCCCTCTTAAGGAATCCACCGGGATAACGTCCGATGGATGCGTATTTTTCTTTGTACTCTACAGTCAGGGGCATGAAGTCCACGCCCTCGCCGGCCTCGCGGGCCGAACATACGGTTGCAAGCAACATCGTGTTGCCCATGCGCAACTCTACAGCACCGTCGGCCTGCTTGGCCAGCTTCCCGGTCTCCAGCGTGATCTCACGTCCGTCGGGCAGCTTGATGCTCTTCTTGATTGGATTCATAAATCTTTATTGTTTCGCTATTCGTTAATCTCGTCGGAATTTGACGCGGGATGCCCGCGCCATGCATCGCACTCATCGTCATTGTCCTATCTCTCTCATTTTGACAGAATAGCAAGCCGAATGAGTTCTTCAATCTTACACATTTCGTGCCAATCAGCCACTTTTTGTGCAAAACTCCGCAAAGTTAACAAAAATTCCTTATTTTCGCAAACTTTGGTTTTTTATCGGATTTATGCTAACTTTGTGGTGACTAACCAAAATTGGCATTTATTCCCGAATAACAATGAAAACAAGATACATCATTGCGGCCGCCGGCATTGCGTTGCTGATGACGGCGTGCGACAACAATCCTAAGTTCAAGGTAGAAGGCGAGGTTTACGGAGGCGAGGGCAAGACCCTGATTCTGGCCAAGCCGGACTTCGCGGGCCGGTGGACCGTGCTCGATTCGGTCCGGGTGGGCAAGAACGGCGACTTCTCGCTGAAATACGAGGCTCCGGCCAGCCCGGAGATCTACCGTCTGACCCTGGGCGAAAACTCCATTTATTTCCCCGTCGACTCGGTGGAGACCGTGCGCATCGAGACCAGCGCCGACAAATACGGCAGCGACTTCAAGCTGTCGGGCACTCCGCAGGCCGAACGCCTTGACGCCTTCGAGAAGGAGGTGCTGAAGTACGCGGCCTCCGACCGGAAGGACGCCGAGGGCTTCAAGCGTCAGATTTATTCCAAATACATCATGGACAGCCAGGGTTCCATCCTGAGCTATTACGTGCTGACCAAGATAGTGGACGACAAACCGCTGTTCGATGCCACGGACCATGACGACGCCAAATATTACGCCGCCGTAGCCACACAGTTCGAGCAGTACCGCCCGAGCGACCCCCACGGCAAGATGGTGCGCGACGCCGCCCTGAACGCCCTGAAGCAGCGCAACACCGCCCAGGGCAAGCGCAAGGTGATAAGCGCGCCGGAACTCAAGGTGCTGGACATCGAGTTGCCCAACGAGAAGGAGCAGAACGTGAAGCTGTCGGACCTGGTAGGCAAAGGGAAGCCCGTGGTAGTGGTGTTCGCCATGATGAACATGGAGGAATCGCCGGCGTTCAACCGCGAGCTGGCACAGATATATCAGCGCAAGGGGGGCGCGGTACAGTTCTATCACATCAGCTTCGACGCCGATCAGTACGCATGGCGCGAGGCCGCGCGCAACCTGCCCTGGATCACTGTGGTGGATCCCACCGGCGCCCACTCAAACTCCCTGCGCGACTACAACGTAGGCCAGCTCCCCGCATTTTTTATCTATGACGCCGGCGGCGACCTGCGCGACCGTGCACAGACCCTTGACGAGCTGAACAAGAAATTAGCATCCTATTGATCATGGACTGGAAAGACGCCTTGGGGTCACTGCTTCAGGAGGGCAACCTGCCTGATGGAGAGCCAGACGCTCCCGAAACCGAAGCTGTGCCTACCGACTCAAAGACGGTGCAGAAATCTCCCGTGCATGTCCTGATAGAGAAAAAGGGTCGCGCCGGGAAGACCGCCACTATCGTGGAGGGATTCGACTGCCCGGACGAGACGCTGCAGGAAGTGGCGCGCCAACTGAAACGCCGGCTCGGCGTGGGCGGCTCCGCCCGTGGCGGCGAGATTCTGATTCAGGGCAATATGCTGGCCAAAGTCAAGGAGGCCCTGATTGACATGGGCTATAAAGTCAAGGGGTAATGTTGACTCTACAGAAAGCATCGGCCGGGTCGGGCAAGACGTACGCCTTGACCCGGCATTTCATACACTTTCTGATCGGCATAAAGCCGGAAGGTGCGAAATCATACCGGCTGCGCACCGACGACGAGATGCTCGACGGCATACGCCGCATACTGGCCATTACCTTCACCAACAAGGCCACCAACGAGATGCAGATGCGCATCATCGATAAGCTGGACGACCTGGCCAACTATAACGGAGGGCCAGACAAGCCGGACTATATGGACTATTTCACGAAAGAGTTCGGCGTACCGTCTGCGAAAATCAGCGAAATCGCAGGCACAGCACTGAAGATGCTGCTGAACAACTATTCAGATTTCAATGTATCGACCATCGACTCCTTCTTTCAGTTAGTGCTACGTACACTGGCTTACGAGTGCGGCGTGATGGACGCTTATCAGGTGGAACTGGAAAGCAACTACGTGTCGCGCATGGGACTTAACGCCGCCATTGACGCCGTAGACAACCCCCGCGATCCCGATTCCCGCGAAATCAGGATATGGCTCCAACGCATCATGGACAACGAAGAAGGAACGTCATGGAACATATTCCAGAAACGTGAAACGAGCTACACCAACAGTTCGACGCCATACCAGTCGCTACTCGCCGATTTCCAACGCATAGACAACGAGGATTACAGAAACATCCGTGGAGAACTGGAGAAATATCTGGAGAACAACACCGACCTTCTGAACCTGTACCGTGAACTGGATGACAGGCATGTCAAGGAGAAGAAACGGCTTTACCGCGCCATGACTGCAGAAGCCCAGGCCGTGATCGACACTGCCACCGATCCGGGACAGCTCACTGCAACGCGCACCGACGCCGGCAAGCCATTCGGCGCAGCCCGGAAGGTGCTCCAACTCAAGCCCCTCTCGTTCAAAAGCGTGACATTTCTCGACCCTGACAAGTTCTGGGGCAAGAAGTCGATAGAGGACAAGGTCGCCAAAGAGAGCGGATGGGCTGTACGAAAAGAGCATTACCTGAAGATGCAGGACGCTTACGAGCTGTGGAAGGCTTCGTTCGGCACCCTGTGGGAATCCCTGCGCGTCAGCTTCCCCTTCCTGGGACTTCTTAAGGCCGTGTCGAAAAGGCGTTTGGAATACTTGCGCGAGAACGGTGCCGTGGAACTGGGCGAGACCTCGATGATCCTGCACGATTTCATCAAGGACGATGACACGCCGTTCGTGTACGAGCGTCTCGGCACGTTGCTGAACCATCTGCTCATCGACGAGTTCCAGGACACATCCGAAATGCAGTGGGTCAACCTGCGCCCCCTTGTGATGGAAAGCCTGTCGCGAGGCAACGACAACCTGATAATCGGCGATGCCAAACAGAGCATATACCGTTTCCGCAACGCCGAACCCGAACTGATCAACACGCGCGTGGAGACGGAACTGAACGGAGCGTTCGGCACAGACACCGTGGAAATCGCCGGCCACAAGCCTTCGGAGAACGCCAACTGGCGCTCGGATTCCCGAATCGTGGAGTGGAACAACTCGCTGTTCAGCTTCATGATCCACAGTCTCGGCGAGATAGTGGCGCCCGACGACCCTGAGCGTAGGAAAAGTGTGGCCCGCAAGTTTAAGGATCTGTACGGCAATGTCTGCCAGATTCCACAAAAGAAAGGAGCGGGATATGTCGAGATCCGTCTTCTGGGCCGCGGAATGAATCCCGAAGATGAGGCCCTGGCTCAGATTCTCGATACGCTGAAACGCGGCTACAGCCAGAAGGACATCTGCATATTGACACGCACCAACACCGACGGCACGGCCATGGTGGAACGGCTGCAGCAGTACAACAGGGAGCGCGATCGGGAGAATCCCGACCAGCCGGAACTTGAATTCATCAGCGAGCAGTCGCTGCTCGTGGAGAGTTCCGTGGCTGTGCGCGACGTGGTGACCATCCTGCAGGCCATCAACCGTAGCACCATGCCGAAACGAAGGGATGATGAGGATAGCGAATACAAAGGTCCCGGCGACATCCGTGATCTGGAATGCCACATACTGCTTTACCGCCAAATGCATCCGGACAAGTCAATAGACGAGTGCCTGAAATGCATACAGGACGAGGCACTTGACATCTCGCCCATCACCGACATGCTCAGCGACATGCAGACCACGGCCCTCCCGGCTCTGGTGGAAGCCATCATAGCCAATTTCATGGCGGGCGAATTCCGGCAGCTGTGCGTGGACCAGGCCGCATTCTTAGCGGCATTCCAGGACGCTGTGCTCGAATACTGCGACGGTCATCCCGCCGACCTCCCGTCCTTCCTGGAATGGTGGGAGCGCAAGAAACGTTCCCTGGCCATATCCTCGCCCGAGGATATGGAAGCAATCACCATAATGACAACCCACAAATCAAAGGGTCTGGAATTCCCGGTTGTGATAATAACCCACCCGCTGTCGGACAAGACTCGTCTTGGCGATTACGTCAGCGGCAAGGAATGGCGGTGGGTAGCCAAGGGAGACCTGCGACTCGCCGACCGGACCTTAAACGACAGATTCCCTCCTTACGTGCCCGTGCAGGTTACAGAAAAACTTAAGGACACTTCGTTGCGCGACCGGCTATACGACAATTACGACCTGGAAACCATGGACACGCTCAACCTGCTGTACGTGGCCCTGACCCGCGCCAAGAACGAGCTCTATGTCTACGACAGGATGCCTGAGAAGGATTATGCCGACAAGCCCATGCGCAGTCTGGGTGGCTTCATCCTGGATTTTCTGGACAACGAGACTTGCGACGGCGGCAAATGGCGCCGGGATGAATGGACGGACCCGGGATGTCTGTCATATCCCGACACATTCGATGCCGAAGAGGGCGTGACCGTGACATACGGCGAGAAGCCCTCGGCCGAATCGGTATCTGTACGAAAACTCAAGGACAGGGAAAAGAAAGAGGCCGAGGCTCAGAAACGGCCCGAAGCGGAATCCGTCAGCGTGCGTGGTTACCTTTCGACGCCCACTCCCGAGAGCATCAAATGCCGCGTGGACAATCTGACCCAGTATGTCGACAGCGAGGATTATGACGACGATGACAGCCGCGATCCCCGTTCAATGGGCAACGTATGCCACGGTATCATGGAGCGCGTTCTGACTTTGGACGACCTGCCGCGCGAGATACGCCGCGCCGTCATCCTGGGCCTGGTGCCTCAAGGCGCCTCGTATGTAGAAAAACTGGCCGAACGCCTGAACAATGCTCCGGCCGAGGTGCGTAAATGGTTCGGAGGCAGCTGCCGCGTCGTGACCGAACGGCCGCTGCTTAATCACCGCAACGACATGCGTCGTCCCGACCGCATCATGATATGGCCCGACGGCTCGGCCGACATCGTCGACTATAAATTCGGCAAGCGTATGGACCGCCGCCACGACGCCCAGGTGAAACGTTACGTGGACTATCTGAAGGACACCACCCGCTATACCGCCGTCCGCGGCTGGCTCTACTACGTGTTCGAGGACGACCCCGCCTCTCAGGTGGTCCGCGTAGCCGATTGACACGCCATCATGCTGTTTGATTTGTATATATCGAACTAAAGTTATAATTTTGCAGTCTTAACCAACAAATTTTAAACTTGGACCCAGATCCTTTGCCGGCCGATATGGCCGGAGTGTTATGCGGCATTGTCGGCAGACTGCCGGGAATGCTGTGCGATTCAGCTATTACATTTCATGCTCCCGAACACAGTACTTGGGTAGCCTGGAGTTTCCTCATATTGATAGTGGTGACATGCCTCTTGCTTTCGGCATTCGTGTCCGGAAGCGAGATTGCCTTTTTCGGCCTTAATCCGCAGGAGGTGGACGAGGTGGAGGAGTCGGATGACCCCGCGCTGGTCCGTGCATCAAAACTCATCAACAATTCCGAACGGCTGCTGGCCACCATACTGATATCCAACAACCTGGTGAACATCACCATGGTCGTAATCCTGTCGTTCGCCATCTCGCAGGTTGTCACGTTCAACAGCGTGGTGGCCGAGTTTCTGATACAGACGGTGTTCATGACTTTCCTGCTGCTGCTGTTCGGCGAGATATTCCCAAAACTCGTGGCACGCGGACGCACTATGTGGTGGGTCAGGATGTCATCGGGCGGCGTCATGATCCTATATAAGCTGTTCGCGCCGCTCTCCAAGCTGATGGTACGCTCCACCGTGATTGTAAACAAGGTTGTGACCAAAAAGCAACAGAACGTCACCACCGACGAGCTGGAAAAGGCGCTGGAGATATCGGACGTCAAGGAAGGCGACGAGAAGGAGATGCTGGAAGGCATCCTGTCGTTCGGCGAGAAGGACGCGCGCGAAATAATGATAAGCCGCGTGGACGTCACGGCCATCGAGGTGCACGACGACTGGGACGAGGTGATCAGGGTGATACTCGATTCCGGCTATTCGCGCATCCCGGTATATGACACCACGCAGGACACCATAATGGGCATCCTGTACAGCAAGGACCTGCTCCCCTATCTGGACGCCACGGACCGTCCGCGCTGGCAGTCGCTGGTGCGCGACGCATACTTTGTGCCCGAATCACGCATGATAGACGACCTGCTTGAAGATTTCCGCAAGCGCAAGATACACATAGCCATCGTCATCGACGAATACGGCTGCACGCAGGGTATCGTAACCCTTGAGGATGTGATAGAACAGATTGTGGGCGACATCGACGACGAATACGACGACAGGCAGGAGAAGATGTACCGCCAGATAGGACCCGACGCCTATATATTCGACGCAAAAATTCCATTGGAGGATTTCTGTGAGGCTCTGGACATCGAGAAGGAATCATTAGGCGACATTGGCGATGCGGAGACCCTGGCCGGACTGTTGCTGGAAATAAAGGGCGACTTCCCTACCACCAACGAAATAATCCGGCGCGACAACCTGCGTTTCAACGTCCTTAAGATGGAACGTCACCGCATCGTGGAGGTAAAGGTGGTGAAGGAACACCGCGAGAAGAGGGACGAGGAGCAAGGAAGCAGTGAGTAGATATTAATGAATGGATAGTAGTTATTGGCTGGATAAGAAATGGAAGACTTCGTGTATTGGAGACACCCGACATTGCCGTGCATCAAGGTAGAGGAAATCACCGAGGGTGAGGATTACAAGGGGCCGGCATGGATGGACATGGCTCGCCAGATATATGGCGAGAACGGCAAGGACAACTACCGCGAGATACGACACTTCGACAACGGAGCACCATACGTGGCCGGGAGCACGGCGCGCATATCGCTGACACATTGCCCCGGTCTGTTGGCGGTCGCCACATTGCCCGACACGCCCGAAGTGACTCTGGCGGAATATTCCGACCGCGCGGCCCTCGGTATCGACGCCGAACGCAACGACCGCGCTCAGGTGCTGAAGGTGCGCGAGCGGTTCCTGTCGTCTGACGAGCTTAAAGAGATTCCGGCAGATTCCATTTTGGACAACATTTTGGCCTGGACCGTCAAGGAAGCGGCATATAAGGCCGCCCTTACGGCCGGCGTGGATCTGCGCGATAATATCACGATAGTGAGAATGCCTGTTCTCGGACCTGCCACGCCGGTGTATGACAAAGCGGAATTCCCCGACTTCGACGAAAACAGTTACGGTCGCGTCAAGATCACCGATACAACCGGAAATGAGCGCGAGTTCATCATCTATTCCTATCGTAGCGAAGACTTCATAATCTCCCTGGCTTACTCGCCGAAGTCGGCCCGTTTCAACAAAACAGCCCGTTAGGCCCGAAGCCCGATCCTTGTCAAAGCATGCTGCGCAGCTGTAACAGTACTACTGAAAGACCTATGCAATAGATGGCGATCAATCCACGGTTACGGTCAGCCCAGTCGGCAATAGTCTCTTTCTTTATAGGTTTCATAGTGGTAGAGAGTTTTGGTTTATAGTTTATGGTTCAGGTTTTGGTTACGGGGGCAAAATTAGAGAGAATCACTGCCTGAAGCATGCACTCATTTGTGAATAAATCTTAAATTTCAAAAATCGGCAAGTTTTATTGCGATATTTTTGGAAATTCAAGATGATTTGATTAAATTCGCGATATTAAACAAGAACTAACTTAACAGCCTTGTGACAATTATATCCGGGCTGCCTGGCAACATTTTTAGGATTAAGGAGGCGGAGAGCCGTCTCTGAATATTAAGAAGACTACCAGTAATACCAAGCACTATGGACATTGGACAAGAAATCAGAAAGCGTCGGCAGGAATTGCGGCTAACGCAGCAGTCGCTTGCCGATATCTCCGGAGTTAGTGTTAGGATGATCAAGTCGATAGAAGGCAACTACGCCAACCCGTCGATTCACACGGTTGAGAAACTGTTGAAATCATTGAACCTCAGCTTGGAGATTATGGAAACAAGACAGGTACTGGATGCCTGATTGTAAAAACGGGGGTCTGTCGCTGACGGACCCTCGTTTTTTGCATATTTATGACTTTGGTGCGCTTCATGCGACACGCAACACCTTTGTGTATTCGAATATTTTTCGTAATTTTGCTTTTTGAACAGGTTTCGGCATGACAATGACCGCGACGGCGCCCGATGTCGGACGCGTTTTTAACAGACAAGCTAACAAATTAACATAGCATAATGGCAAAGCAAGAGGACGTATTCAAGTCCATAATAGCACACGCTAAGGAATATGGATTCGTATTCCAGTCATCGGAGATATACGACGGTCTGTCGGCTGTGTACGACTACGGCCAGAACGGTGTGGAACTCAAGAACAATATCAAACGCTACTGGTGGGAGGCAATGACCATGCTTCACGACAACATCGTGGGCATCGACTCGGCCATCTTCATGCACCCCACCATCTGGAAGGCTTCGGGCCACGTGGACGCGTTCAACGATCCTCTTATCGACAACCGTGACAGCAAGAAGCGCTACCGCGCCGACGTGCTGATCGAGGACGAGATTGCCAAATTCGACGAGAAGATAAACAAGGAGGTGGCCAAGGCCGCCAAGCGCTTCGGAGAGTCGTTCGACGAGGCGATGTTCCGCCAGACCAATCCCCGTGTGCTGGAGCATCAGGCCAAACGCGACGAGCTGCACCAGCGTTATTCGGACGCGATGAATGCCAACGACCTCAACGAGCTCAAACAGATCATCCTGGACTATGAGATAGTAGACCCCATCAGCGGCACGCGCAACTGGACCGACGTGCGCCAGTTCAACCTGATGTTCAAGACCGAGATGGGTTCCACAGCCGACGGCGCCATGGAAGTGTACCTGCGTCCCGAGACGGCTCAAGGCATATTCGTGAACTACCTGAACGTGCAGAAGACGGGCCGTATGCGCATTCCGTTCGGCATCGCGCAGATAGGCAAGGCGTTCCGCAACGAGATCGTGGCGCGTCAGTTCATATTCCGCATGCGCGAGTTCGAACAGATGGAGATGCAGTTCTTCGTCCGCCCCGGCTCGGAGATGCAGTGGTTCGACTATTGGCGCAAGGTGCGCCTGCAGTGGCACAAGAACCTTGGCCTTGGCGACGAGAAATACCGCTACCACGACCACGAGAAATTGGCGCACTACGCCAATGCGGCCACCGACATCGAGTTCATGATGCCTTTCGGTTTCAAGGAGGTGGAGGGCATACACTCGCGCACCAACTTCGACCTGTCGCAGCATGAGAAATTCAGCGGCAAGAAGATACAGTACTTCGATCCGGAGCTGAACGAGAGCTATGTGCCTTACGTCATCGAGACGTCGATCGGCGTTGACCGTATGTTCCTGAGCGTGATGTGCTCCTGCTACGAGAACCAGCCCTTAGAGGGAGGCGACTCGCGCGTGGTGATGCATTTCCCGGCTCCCATCGCGCCGGTGAAGTGTGCCGTGATGCCACTGGTAAAGAAGGACGGACTGCCCGAGAAGGCCCGCGAGATTCAGCACAAGCTCCGCTTCGACTTCACATGCCAGTACGATGAGAAGGATTCCATCGGCAAGCGTTACCGCCGGCAGGATGCCATCGGTACCCCGTTCTGCGTCACCGTCGACCATCAGACCCTGGAGGACAACACCGTCACGCTGCGTTACCGCGACTCCATGGAGCAGAAGCGCGTCAACGTTGACGACCTGGAGAAGATCTTAGCGGACGAGGTGAGCCTCAACAGCCTGCTGCGCCGCCTGGCCGACAAATAAGGCCTCCCGACACATATAACTAATAATGAATGATATGAAGAAAATCATAATGATCTGCGTGGCTCTGTTCGCCCTGTGCGGACTGTCGAGCTGCAACTACAACTCGCTGGTGGAGAAACAGCAGGGTGTGGATCAGGCCTGGGCCGAGGTGGAAAACCAGTACCAGCGCCGTTCGGACCTTATCCCCAACCTTGTGAACACCGTCAAGGGATATTCCACTCATGAGGAAGCCACACTGACCAAGGTGACCGAGGCCCGCGCCAAAGCCACTTCCATCACCATCGACCCCGAGAACCTGAACGAGGAGACTTTGGCCAAGTACCAGGCAGCCCAGAACGAGCTGTCGGGCGCGCTGAAGTCGCTGTTAGCCGTCACCGAGGCATATCCGGACCTGAAGGCCAACCAGAACTTCCTCAACCTGCAGGCCCAGCTCGAAGGCACCGAGAACCGCGTGACCGTGGCGCGTAAGCGTTACACCGAGTCGGTGCAGGAATACAACACCAGCATCAAGAAATTCCCCACCGTGATCTATGCCGGATGGTTCGGCTTCAAGGAGAAGCCCCAGTTCAAGGCCGAGGCCGGTGCGGAGAAGGCTCCCGAAGTAAAGTTCTAAGATGAAGAAGTTATTTTTCGTAATATTTGGCCTCGTGGCCGCGACATGCGTACTCTCCTCCTGCCTGGGCAGCGACGTGGAGGACTATCAGGAATGGCGCGAGCAGAACGACCGGTGGCTCGACACAGTGGACTTGACAGGCTATAACAAGGTGACCGCCTCCTGGGCGCCATATCACGAGGTGTACATGAAGTGGTACAACGACCGCAGGCTCACGGCCGACAGCCTCAGCCCTCTTTCCACCTCGACCATCAGCGTAAAGTATGAACTCGAGAACATCGAGGGCACGATGATCAGCACATCCTATAAGTCCAACGGAGACTCTCTGTTCACGACGGTGGTGAACCGGAGCACCATCATCGGTTTCCAGATGGCCGTGATGAACATGAATGTCGGAGACTCGGTGTCGGTAATCATACCTTACACCGCCGGCTACGGCAAGAACGGACAGGGAGCCGTGCTTCCCTACTCCAACCTGGTGTACCGCATCAAGCTCGTAAGCATCCCGGCCCTGGAGAAACCCTACAATTAAGACCCGTCCCAATGGGACATCCGAACATGAGGGTGTGTCAAAATTGGTTCATTCCAATTATGATACACCCTCAATAAATAAGATTTAGGTTCAGAAAACAACTATATAACTATGAGAGCAAAGAGTGTTCTGGCCATGGCACTGGCGGGGTTTATGACAGCCGGCGCATCGGCTTACGTGATTGGAGGATTCAAGGGCTCGGCACCGGTGACGCTTCATCAGCCCCAGAAGCCCGACTCGGTGCAGAAGGAGAATCCCTTCAGCGCCGACAAACTGCTGAAGTCGCGCCATTTCGCCACCCAGTGGCCCGAGACGGCCGGTTGGACAACGATGGTCCCCGATACGGCCGGCAACTTAGTGCTGGTCGACAGCAAGAACGCTCCGCAGCTCCGCACCTTCGCCTCGCACCTGCGCGCCGAACGTTTTGCCAAGGGTACGTTGAAACTTACCTCCTCGCCCCGCGCCGATGTGATTCTGAACGGCGACGTCAAGATTTCCAAGACCACGGCCGACAGCGTGCCCGGCGAACAGTCGGCGGACATCGAGCTGCTGCCGCAGCAGGACTATTCGCTGATAGTCAACGTACTGACCATGCCCGACGATCCGGGCAAGCCGGAGTTACGTCTTGAATTCGTGCCCGACAAGGATTTTGAATCCGTCCAGGTATCTTCCGGCGCCGACATGGACCGCCGCGTCTCTCCCCTCTCCACCATGCAGGGCGAGCGCGTGTCGTCGATGGCCCTCAGCCCCGACGGCAAGTATCTGCTGACCCGTTACCGCGAAGTGATCTCGGCCGAAGAATCGCGCAAGCGGGTCGTAATGACCGAAACCGCCACAGGCCGCACCGTGTCGGAGAACATAGACTTCTCGGCCGACTGGATGCCTAAGTCAAACAGCCTGTTTTTCACCAAGGAGGGCGTAAAGGACTATGACCTGTACGTGATGGAGGTGCCCTCCATGCGCACCACCCGCATCGCCACGGCAATTCCCGATCAGGATGTCACCTTCAGTCCCGACGAGAAATATCTGTTCTATTACGACAAGGTAGACGGTGCCAAACAGGAGGGCGTGATGCGCCGCTACTCTAATCCCGACGACCGCATTCCGGGCGACCGCGACCGATACTACATCTGCCGCTACGACATACAGAACGGCGTGGCCGTACCCCTGACCTACGGCGGTGGCACCACGTCCATCTGCGACATCAGCCGCGACGGTTCGAAACTGCTGTATATGTCCCAGCGTCAGACTCCCGACAAATACCCGTTCTACCGCGTGTCGCTCGTGCAGATGGACATGAACACATTCGCCACCGACACCATCATCAACGATGCCGACGGATTCGTATCCAACGCCATTTATTCGCCCGACGCAACGCGTCTGTTCGTGGTGGGCGGTCCGGACGCGTTCGACCGCATCGGCGCCAACCATGACCCTGAACCCATCGCCAACAACTTCGACAACCAGGGATTCATCATGACCCTGAGCGACAGGTCGGTGAAGCCCATGACCAAGGATTTCGACCCGTCGCTGGAAGGCACGCCGGTATGGAACGCCGTGGACAACAAGATATACTTCATCGGCGAACGCGGTTTCTTCCGCGACCTGTATCAGCTTAATCCCTCGGACGGCAAGATCGTGATGCTTGGCAAGGAGAACGTGCAGACCGTGCGCGGCTTCAGCATCGGCGACCGCGAGGACCGCTACGCGGCATACTGGGGCGGCAGCTTCACCGACGACGGCGTGGCGTGCCTGCTCAACCTGAAAAACGGCAAGTCCACCCTTGTGGACGACCCGCTGAAGGAATGGCTCGGCGACACGCAGTTCGGCAAGATGGAGCCGTGGAAGTTCACGGCGTCGGACGGCACAGTGGTGGACGGCTATATGTGTCTGCCACCCGATTTCGACGCAAATAAGAAATATCCGCTGATAGTATATTACTACGGCGGCACGTCGCCCAGCAACGCATCGTTCTATCACCTCTATTCGCCGCAGGTATTCGCCAGCCGCGACTATGTGGTGTATGTGCTGAATCCCAGCGGCACCACCGGCTACGGCCAGGAATATTCGGCGCGCCACGTCAACGCATGGGGCAAGCGCACCGCCGATGAGATAATCCAGGGCGTCAAGGAATTCTGCAAGGCGCACCCGTTCGTTAACAGCGACCGCATCGGTTGTCTCGGCGCAAGCTACGGCGGCTTCATGACGCAGTATCTGCTCACCAAGACCGACATATTCCACGCGGCCATCAGCCACGCCGGCATCTCGAACGTAACGAGCTACTGGGGCGAGGGATTCTGGGGCTACAGCTACAACTCGGTGGCAGCGGCCAAGAGCTATCCCTGGACCGATCCGGAACTGTTCACCAAGCAGGGTTCGCTGTTCAACGCCGACAAGATACACACACCGCTCCTGCTGCTGCACGGCACGGTCGACACCAACGTGCCTATCGGCGAGAGCATCCAGCTGTTCAACGCCCTTAAGATCCTGGGCCGCGACGTGGAGTTCATCACCGTGCAGGACGAAAACCATGTGATTTCAAATTTCAACAACAAACTGTCGTGGCACAACACCATCATGGCCTGGTTCGCCAAGTGGCTCCAGGACGATCCGTCGTGGTGGGACGAGCTGTATAAATAACTGAGACAATGAATATAAGACATATAATCGCATCGTTGGGCGTGGCGTCGTTGCTGATCCTGCCTGCTGCGTGCGGAGGCAATAAGGAAAACAAGGGGGGCGAGAATACGGCCGACATCGAGGCGGCGGCAATGGAGGGACGCGAGGCGGCCCGCATATTCCTGAACCGTCCGTGGCGCGACACCATCGAACTGCAGCGTCAGCTGCTCGAGGCCCGCGCCAAGCAGAGCAAGTTTTCGGGCGCAGGCAAGCGGCAGAGCGCGGCGGCGTTCGATTCGGCTTTCGTATCGACCCTCAAGACCGTCAACCCATCCGTGGCCCGCGAGCTTGAGGAGGCCGCAGAGGCTATGAAACAGGAGGCCGGGGGCAAATGACGATGACCGACGCCGATCTGAAAGAGCTGCTCGACCGCGAGGCGGCACGCATCAACGCTCCCGAATTCATACCGCAGGATCCGGTGCAGTTTCCTCGCCGGTTCTCCAAGCTACAGGACATCGAGATAGCCGGTCTGCTCGCGGCCAACATCGCGTGGGGCAACCGCAAGATGATATGCCGCGACGCCGACAGAATCCTCGCCCTGATGGACAATGATCCTTATAACTATGTCATGGATCAAGGCTATCTGGACCTGGACCCGGACATGAACCTGCACCGCACGTTCTTCGCACGTCACCTGCAGCAGTACCTTGCAGGCCTGAGGTCAATCTACAAGGATTATCCGTCGCTGGACGCATTCGCACAGGCTCCGGAAATCAGGGATTCGGAAGCGCCGGCCTGGGCGTTGGCCGAACGGATGCAGCAGCGCATCACCGAAGCCAACGGCGGCGTCCCGGTGCAGCGTTGCCTCCCCCACGACCTGCAGCACACGGCCCTGAAACGCCTGAACATGGCGCTGCGGTGGTTCGTGCGCGACGACGGCATCGTCGATATGGGCGTATGGAAATCCATACCCAAAAGCAAATTGTTCATACCCCTGGACGTGCATGTGGGCAACGTGGCCCGCGACTTGGGATTGCTCCACCGCAAGGCCAACGACCGCAAGTCGGTGGAAGCCCTGACTGCAAAATTAAGGGAATGGCGTCCCGACGATCCCGCACTCTACGACTTCGCCCTGTTCGGCATCGGAGTCACAGCCAAAAACACAACAGCATGAGTCTTGGGCAGCCCAAGAGTGTGTTTACTTTTAAATCAAATTAAGATTGAGAGGATTTTTTGAGATGATTTTGCAAGCCAAGGAGGGAGCGGTGCGGGCACCGTGACCGACGAAGCTTGGCAAAATCAGCCAAAAAAGACCTCAAGATTAATTTGAAGTTTAAACAATCACTCCATTCATTAGTTAAAACGGTTTAAAAGTAAACACACTCTAAGACTCTCACAAACACATTGAAATGAAGCACACATTCATAACTATTCTTACCCTTCTTGCATTCGTCACAAGTTCACTGGCCCTGGACAATCCCAAGCGGGAGTTTCGCGGCGCGTGGCTGCACGTCATCGGCCAGACGCAGTGGCAGAACAAGACCACCGCGCAGGCCAAGGAATATATCGTGGATCAGATCGACAAGCTGCAGCGCGCCGGCTGTAATGCCGTGATTTTTCAGGTGCGCCCCACTGCAGATGCAGTGTATAAGTCCGACCTGGAGCCGTGGAGCGCGTGGCTGACAGGCAAGCGTGGCAAGGCGCCCGATCCTATGTGGGACCCGATGGAGTTCGCCATTCAGGAGGCTCACAAGCGCGGCATGGAGTTTCACGCCTGGCTCAACCCGTACCGCGTGACCTCGACAGCCAAGGAGATTCTGCCCAAAAGCCATATCAGCAACATGGAGCCGCAACGTTTCTTCCGTTACAACGGCCAGATTCTGTTCGACCCGGCCTATCAGGAGAACCGCGACTTTATCTGCGAGGTAGTGAAGGACATAACGCATCGTTATGATGTCGACGCCATACATATCGACGACTATTTCTATCCCTACCCCGCTCCGGGCAAGGCCATACCGGACGATGCGAGCTATCTGCGCAAAGGCAACGGCATGAACCGCAACGACTGGCGCCGCCACAATGTGGACTTGCTGATAGAACAGCTGTACAACACCATCAAGAAGGAAAAGCCCTGGGTGCGTTTCGGCATCAGCCCGTTCGGCATCTGGCGCAACAAGCGCACGGATCCGCGCGGCTCGGAGAGCACCGGTTTGCAGAACTACGACGACCTTTATGCCGACGTTCTGCTTTGGGATCAGAAGGGATGGGTGGACTATGTCGTGCCGCAGCTCTACTGGAGTCTTGACCAGACTGCCGCTCCGAGCCGGAAACTGGTGAAATGGTGGAACGACAACATCCACAACACCGACCTGTACATCGGTCAGGACGTGAAGCGCACCATGGATTCGGCCGATCCCAAGAACCATGACCGCAACGAGCTGGACACGAAGGTGACGCTGTCGCGCAACCTTAAGAACGTAGGCGGCAACGTGTGGTGGCACGGCTACTGGGTGACAGGCAACTACAAGGGCGCGGCCGATTCGCTGGCAAAGAAATACCAGTCCACGATTGCGTTGCCGCCGGTGTACAAAGGACCCGGCAAAGGGCCCAAAGCCGTGAAGAAGATTGAGCTTGATAAGTCGGACGAAGGCTCGTTTCTGTCGTGGGACGCGCCGGCCAACAGCCGCGATCAAAAAGCGGACGACGCCATCCGTTTTGTGGTATACGAGTTCCTGCCCGGCGAGAAGTTAGACATCAACAACAGCCAGGCCATCGTGGCGCTGACCCCCTTCCACCGTGTCCGCATCGCCAACCCCGAGCCCGGCCTCAGCTACGCCGTCACCTCCCTCGACCGCCTCAACCGCGAATCCGACCCCATCTTCCTCTACGTCAAGTAAGCAAATCTCCGACTTATCGGAATTCGTTAACATATTTTAAGCATATTATCGGAGTTTAGAGCCTCAAAAATTCCGATTTATCGGAGTTTATCCGGCAACAATTTGTAATTTAACGGAGTTTGTGTTATTTTTGCACAGCAACTCAACACATTATGGACAAACAGAGTTTATTACAGATATTGCTTGATCAACGTGAGGAAATTAACACTTTGATTGGTGACGATTATGTGGAGCGTTCCGAGGCTAAACATTTTGAATTCAACAGCAGATTGGCACAGGTAGTAATCGGAGTCAGGCGTAGTGGTAAATCCACCATGTGCCACATGGCGTTGAAAAAACAGCAGTTGAATTACGGCTATGTCAATTTTGACGACGACCGTCTGGCGGAACTTTCCGTCAAGGACCTGAACGATGTATTGGAAACGCTGTACATCATATATGGCACCGATATCAAATATCTTTTCTTCGATGAAATACAGAATGTAGACGGCTGGCACCTGTTTGTCAACCGACTTCTTCGTATGGGGTTGCATATATTTGTGACGGGCTCAAATGCCAGGTTGTTGAGTTCTGAACTCTCCACACATCTCACCGGACGCTATAATGAAATCCGGCTTTATCCTTTCTCTTTCAGGGAATTCTGTCAGGCTCGTAAGATTCCATTGGATTTACCCACGACGAAAAATCTTGCAGCCCGGCAGACTGCCTTGTATGAATATCTGACAGAGGGAGGATTCCCTGAACTTGATGGTATCACAAATCGTCATGCATACGTGGAAGGAATAATAAATGCCATTATCACGAAAGATATCAAGAAGCGTTTCAAGATCCGCAATGCAGATTCCCTGAAAATGCTTTCCAACCATCTGATCAACAACGTCGGTCAAATAATTAATATCAAGGACTTGTCCGAAAATCTCGGAATAGCTTCCGATAAGACGATACGTAAGTATGTGGATTATCTATGCCAGGCCTTTCTCATTCAGCCGGTACGTAAGTTCTCATACAAAAGCAGGCAACGACTCACGAATGAAAAGGCATATATTATAGATACAGGTGTCATGACCTATCGTCATAATGCTTTGGCAACGGAGAATTTGGGCTGGCGTCTTGAGAATGTCGTGATGATGGAATTGCTGCGACGCACGAATCCCGACTATCAAGACATCTATTACTATAGACCTGAATCCGCATCGCGCGAGGTCGATTTCGTTGTCACGTCTCATGGCGTTGTCACGGAATTGATACAAGTGTCGCTTGACATAGGCAATCCCAAGACATTGAAGCGCGAACTGACCGCATTGGCGGAAGCATCGGACAAGCTTCGCTGCGACAACCTCACACTTATAGCGATGTCACAGACCCGCGACGAACAACTAACCGACAAGACTATCCACATCGTTTCAGCGCAGGAATGGCTCATTGCCTGACTGTCAACCACTACCGAGATTGACGGCGCGTCGGCGACTGGAATGACGACGTCCACGTCGTCAACCTGTGGGTGTGAATATATGGGCGGTGAACCTGTGGGCGGTGGGAACACCGCCCCTCCAGTCGCAGCCGAAGTTATCTTTTCAATTACGGAGATTTTGTTGTTCATTCCCTTAAAAACGTGTTGCAACATCTAATTATTCCATTGGAAAAGTGTCGCAATTCACGATTATTCCCTTGAAAAAGTGTAGTAATTCACGATTATTCCCTTGAAAAAGTGTAACAATATATTGATTATTCCCTTTAAAAAGTGTATCTTTGCCATTAATTTGAATTATACGGTATAGATATGTTAAGAAGAAAGATAGAATCCGAGCTGGTTGAGTGGAAGAATAGCAAAAACAAAAAACCGTTGGTGATTAAGGGAATACGCCAATGCGGGAAGACTTATATCGTACAAAATTTCGCCCATGAAAATTATGAGAGCATAGTATACATGAACTTCATCCTGGAACCCGACAAGAAAGTCGCTTTCGCCGGAAACTTGGATGTAGATACTATTATCCTAAATCTTTCAGCCATGATTCCCAATTCTCGCTTCATAAATGGGAAAACATGCATAATTCTGGACGAAATCCAAGATTGTCCCGAAGCAAGAACTGCCCTGAAATCATTTCATCTCGACGGCCGTTTTGACGTAATAGCCACGGGGTCGCTATTGGGAGTGGGGGGTTATGGCGATAAAAACAAGAAACTGAAAAATAAGGACACAGAATCATCTGTTCCGGTCGGTTTTGAAACCGTAATCAACATGTATCCTCTGGATTTTGAGGAATTCCTGTGGGCCAACGGAATAAATGACAGCGTCATAGACACCGTAAAGTCTTGTTTCAAGCATGAAAAGCCGGTACCCGAAGGAGTTCATCAAGCCATGATGAATCTACTCTACCGATATGTGATTACCGGCGGCCTGCCCGAAGTGGTGAACTGTTATCTGGAAACCAAGAACATCGAACTCATCTATAAATTGCAACGTACTCTTTTAGCCGGATATGAGGAGGACATGGTGAAATACGCCGACGATTCTGACAAGCCCAATATTCGCGAGTGTTTTGATTCCATTCCTCGGCAATTGGCAAAAGAGAATAAAAAGTTTCAGTATTCTATCGTAAAAAAGGGAGGGCGTGCCTCACAATTCACAGGCAGTCTGCAATGGCTGGAAGATGCCGGAATAATCCGCAGATGTTATAACACAACACTCCCTCAGTTGCCATTGGAAGGGAATGCCATCACCGATTGTTTCAAGGTTTACACCACCGATATTGGAATCTTGATTTCAATGCTGGATTATGGAACCCAGCAGGATATCTTAAGAGGCAACCTTATGGGATACAAAGGTGCCATATACGAGAATCTGATGGTTGATTTTCTATGCAAATCCGGTCAGAAGCTGTATTATTTCAGAAAAGACAGCGGTCTTGAAATTGATTTTCTTGTCCGATATGACGGAGAATGTGTGTTGGTCGAAGTAAAGGCCAATACCGGCAAAGCAAAAAGCATGAATACTGTGCTTAAAAACAAGGACATTTACCATGTCAACCACGCATTCAAGTTGGGCAACTACAACATTGGGCGCGAGGGAGCGGTTTTGACAATACCCTTGTATATGGGGTTCCTGCTCAAAGACAGAATAGCCTCCCCCATTATCCCGGACGTAGTCATAGATATGAAAGGCATCGTTCCTTAAATAAACGTCAGCGCAACAGATAAGCCTCAAATTAGCTTCTATTCAGTCGCTGAGCAAAAGATTATTCTTACGAATCAGAAGCAAAAATGCAGCTGTCAAGGATTCCTTGACAACTGCATTTTATTTATATCTGATAATGTGTTCAGACTTATCGGTTAATCTTGAGCGATGATGGACGCATTGTGATTCCGCATTTGTCCTTTGCCAACTTACATATCTTATTTGCCGCGCGAGTCTCGATATAAGGCGACAGCATTACATCCTCAATGAGTGCTGAAAGATTTACCTTTATGCGAACAGACTTAGGCTTCTCAGAGTCAGAGTCCTGATCCGTGGCTTTCGGTATGAAATAAAACCGAAACTCGTCTTCGCCACCATACCCCTTATCCTTAGAGAAAAGGAAGTCGTCATTGTAATAGTTATATACGGTATAGTTCATCCGACCGCACAGAATATCATAAGCATCTGTATTGAGGGCAGACACAAATCGACGTACTGTAGATTTTATACGTACACCGATTTTTGAAGCATAGCAGTTCCACATCAGCAAGTTTTCGCACGTTTGCAAACACCAACATGATGTGAGGAGTTTGCCGTTCTCCCTATTGGCCTCCAGTTTCTCTGACATTTTTTCATTTCATCTTCCCGAACTTCAGATGGAACTGTTTTTCCGGCCTCATGAGCGGGAAACATTTTGGGCAGCGGCAAATTGGCTTCGAAGGCATCTTCGAATTCACATCGCGGACGCACAAAGTATTCTCCTGTTGCGAGCAACGATATGAAATAGTCCAGCCGCATATATTGACATATCGGCACGTCCAACGGGATTTCCGCTTTCACGAACACATTAGGTTCCATATCACAGGTTATTCAGGATTATATCCCTTTATTTGTTTGAATTTACCCCAATATTTATGTTTTTTGTAATCATACAGAGCATATTCAGGGACATACAGAGTAGCCTGTCTTTTAATGTCATCACTAAACAAGTAACCTATACAATCATCATCAATGGGCAAGCCATTCATATATATGTTTTTTATGGCACTGCTACTGAAAATAGCTCCATATTTTGAATGAGTATCATAGCTGTTTATACGAAAATGTATGGGTAACGTTATATCTTCCAATGGTACTTCATTAAAGCAGCCAGGTTCAAGACAAATATTTTCTGGTAAGTCAATTGACCTTAGATTAACGAGATTAACGCACCCAGCAAATGCATCATATTCTATAGTCTCAAGATTTTCATTCAATTTTACTTCTTCAAGCGCAGTACATCCACAGAATGCTTTATACCCGATAACCTTTACGTTCTCCGGGATAACAATTGATTTCAATGATTTAGCTCTAGTAAAGGCTGCAGGAGAAATTTCGGTAATTGTATTCGGTAAAATAATTTCTTTGATGTTAGAATCATAAAAGCAACCTATTTCTCTCGTGAAATATTTAGTTCCATCTATCACGATTGCCGGCACTATTGTTACTTTCCCATTTAATGATGCAGACACTTCTACCTTATCATAACCATTTACTTGAAGATGGCCGAGATTGAGACGATATGCCACATAGTTCAGCATAAATTGTGTTTCATTAATGCGTCGGAATGGCATACCGTTTGAAGTTGTTCCATCTGCATTGACTATTACAGTACCATCATCTGCAGGATCATCCTTGGGGTCATCTGTTGGATCATCAGCAGGATCATCCTTAGGGTCATCTACAGGATTCTCTATAGGATCCTTACCTCCATTGTTTGGTTCATCCTTGGAACAGGATATAAATCCTGTTACCGAGATTAGAATGGCCAACGTTAAAAACAAATGTTTTAACATACATCATTCACAGGCCGCGGTCATCCCCTCGTTGGCGTTAGGTTAGTATACGGAAAAAGCGCAGGAATCTGTATCGGTTGCCGTCCTACACTCTGAGGCTTCTCGCATTGCCCTAATAAAGTCGGACGGCAACGTCAGAAGCCCACGCCAGTATATGCAATCATTGCATCCGGTGCTATTCCTCGCGAAATATTTAACCGAAGGCAAGATAATTACATATCCACGGGCATCTACCGTTGCTCAATCCTTGACTTTATTATGAAAGTTTGCGAGACATTTCAGAGTGTCAAGAATCAGCGCGGATAAACGCTATTCATATATGTATATGTTCCGGACGCATTAGGCGTCCTTCCTCACATCCCGCCCCGCTTCACCCTTGACCTGAAGTCGGTTCTGGAGAACCAACTGTAACTGGCATGGGAATCGTAACGGTCTGCGCTTGCAAACTTAGTAATTTATTTTGATTCAGACAAGAAAATATTTGGAAATAATTTTTTATAACGTATTTTTGCGTTCCTATGCGCGGCTGGGAACAGCCTGCGCTACTATCGATAGGGCTCTCATTCCGAAATTTTCTAAAAATCCTTCGGGCCCGAGTCACCACAAAACCAAACTTACAAAGTAGTCAAGCATTAAATAGTAGCGCAGGCTGTCCCCGGCCGCGCACAAACACGGACAAAAGTCCTTATTTAGACGGGTAAAATTTTGGACAGGTGATTTTGTTGACAGGAGAACAGTAGAAACAGTAGGGTCGATCGAGACAATTATTCTGACCGTTTTTCTCCCAAGAGAACCGAAGTATGACATAAATGGGCTCTTCTGTTTCTACTGTTCTACTGTCAAAAAACTTGCATGTGTTATACAAATGTATTACCTTTGCACCACACCATCAAAAGAAATACTTTCATAATGAATACATCTGCAACAATCAGAAAACAGACATCCTTCCGTCTGAGTGAAGATCTTCTTGCCCGACTTCAGCAGGAAGCAAAACGGCACAACCGCAGTCTGAACAATCTTGTGGAAAGCGTTTTAATGGCTTTTGTAGCGGACAAGCCCAATAAAACCACGCTCGCCGCCATGAGAGAAGCCGAAACATCGGACAATCTCGAAACACTCGACTTGAACAATTTCCGAAGTTTTGTCGACTCTTTATGAATACTCTTAAACTCACCTCGCAGTTTAAGAAAGACCTTAAACGCTACAAACACAAACCCGAAGTAATCGATAAACTTGAAGATATTCTCAATTTGCTCGCAAATGGTCTGCCTGTCCCGACCGAAAACAGACCTCATCTGTTGACGGGCAACTATCACGGATATATGGAATGCCATGTAGAAAACGACACCCTTCTGATTTGGTGGGACAAAGAAGAAGGCATTATTAAGCTCGTACGCTTCGGCTCACATTCCGAAATTTTCTAAAAATCCTTCCGGCCACCACAAAACCAAACTTACGAAGTAGTAAAGCATTAAATAGTAGCGCAGGCTGTCCCCAGCCGCGCATAAACACGGACCAAACTCCATATTTTTGATAGGTGATTTTGTTTACAGTAGAACAGTAGAAACAAGAGCGCATATCGTTGCATTATTCTGACTCTTCCCTCTCCAAAAGAACAGCACCATGAATGATTCTCTCTCCTGTTTCTACTGTTCACCTGTCCGAATTTCAATAGGCATTTTTGCGTTCCTGTGCGCGGCTGGGGACAGCCTACGCTACTATCGATACAGCTCTCACTCCAAAATTTTCTAAGAATTCTTCCGGCCCGGCGACCTCAAGGCAAAACTCACGAAGAAGCAAAAGCCACTAACGTCGCGTCGGCGACTGGAATGACGACGTCCACGTCGGCAACCTGCGGGCGGTGGGTACACCGCCTCTCCAGTCATAGTACACACCTTAAGACTCCTGGATGCCAACCGTCGGAGTGTGTTGATTGTTATTCTAAAAAAAAGGAGGATAACTATGAAACACACGATACTAAGGGGGCTGATGATGGCCTTGGCATTGATGTTAGGAGCGGCGGGGCTGACGGCGCAGAATTCGTTGCCGGCGCCGGGCAGCGGCGGCGGTTTCCAGCCGGCCGGTGGCGGCTGGGGTGGCGGCGCAGGTTGGGGC